>Ga0257114_1000310_pt1 | contig 37623 bp, 32 predicted proteins | sample SI112_10mmetaG_FD_190149 | JGI IMG/M metagenome (GOLD analysis project Ga0257114, IMG submission 190149) | Marine microbial communities from Saanich Inlet, British Columbia, Canada - SI112_10m | ecosystem: Environmental > Aquatic > Marine > Inlet | place: Canada: British Columbia | collected...
TTATATTGTCATTATATTAATTAAAGTTAAATATCGGCATAGCATTTTTGCTCCTTTTTGGCACCAGGATGAGTCACCGCCCCATATCTAGCACTGCCAACATTTTGACTATAGCGATATAAAGCACCGCTTCCATGACCATTATCTGGAATTTTGAGATTTTGCTTTCTTTGAGCAATTTCTCCCTCACCAAGATCAACATTAATAGTACCATTAATAGCATCAATAGTAATTTTATCGCCATCTTCCAAAATTGCAATCACCCCATCAGCAGCTGCTTCTGGACTAACATGGCCAATGCAAAAACCTCTTGTACCTCCTGAAAATCTACCATCAGTGATCAGAGCTACTTTATCACCCATCCCTTGGCCATAAATTGCTGCAGTTGTGGCTAACATTTCGCGCATTCCGGGTCCTCCTTTCGGGCCTTCATAACGAATTACTAAAACATCACCCTCCTTATATTTTTTCTCCTCTACCGCTTTAAAACATTCTTCCTCACTATTAAAGCATCTTGCTGAGCCAGTAAAAATTAATTTATCTTTTGCCATGCCAGAAATTTTAACAATTGCACCATCTTCAGCCAAATTACCCTTCAAAGTAACCACACCACCAGTTGGTGAAAGAGGAGTTTTAGGATGATAAACTACCTTTTGATTAGGATTAAATTTAATATCTTTTAGATTTTCAGATAAGGTTTTGCCAGTAACAGTCATAATATCTCCATGAATATAGCCTTCATCCAACAAAATTTTCAAAATCATCTTGACACCGCCAGCTTCAAAAAGATCTTTAGCAACATATTTACCGCCTGGCTTCATATCAGCAATATAGGGTGTTCTTTTAAAAACTTCACCAATATCAAAAATATCAAAATCAATGCCGCATTCATTGGCAATTGCTGGCAAATGTAAAGCAGCATTGGTAGAGCCACCAGTGGCAGCAACAATAGCAGCAGCATTTTCAAGTGCTTTTTTGGTTACAATATCTCTCGGTCTAATGTTTTTTTCTAATAAATTCATCACAGCCTTGCCAGCTTCATAAGCAATATTATTACGATCTTCATGAATTGCTGGGGCACCAGAAGAGCTAGGCAGGGCAAGACCAATAGCCTCACTAACACAAGCCATTGTATTGGCTGTAAATTGTCCACCACAAGCACCAGCGGTTGGGCAAGCAACTTTTGCTAATGACATGAGATCTTGCTTGGTGATTTTGCCAGTATCAAATTGGCCAACAGCCTCAAAAACATCAACAATTGTGACATCCTTTTCCTTAAAATTACCGGGCATGATTGATCCACCATAAACAAAAATAGCAGGCACATTAAGACGACACATGGCCATCATCATACCAGGAAGAGATTTATCACAGCCAGCAAAAGTAACCATAGCATCATAGCAATGGCCTCTCATTGTTAATTCTGCCGAATCAGCAATAACTTCACGAGAAATAAGGGAAGATTTCATACCCTCATGGCCATTAGCAATTCCATCCGTTACTGTAATTGTTGTAAATTCACGAGGCGTACCACCAAAATCCTTAACACCTAATTTTGCAGGTTGTGCTTGCTCCTTAAGATTAATATTGCAAGGTGCAGACTCATTCCAAGAAGTAGCAACAGCAACTAAAGGCTTTTGCAAATCATCTTCTGTCAAACCATTTGGATAAAGATCGGTTTTAATATTATACATCATGGTTTTTCTTGCCTCACAACCATGAGAATTTGTTACATAACGAGAAGGTAGTTTTGATTTATCAAATGACATAATTTTTAATTTAATATAGTTTCTTAATTGCAGAATAGTGAATTAAATTTATTTGTAAAATAATATTTTATTTAAATTCTTGACAAAAGAACATAATTATATTAACATTTTATGGAAATAAAGCTTGCTATTATAGCATATTTTTAATATTTTAATGAATATAATCATGTTTAAAAAAATCTCATCCTTAATTTTAATCTTTATTATTGCATCTTGTTCTTCTAGCAAAAAACATATGGATTTAGCAGAATATAATGATCAGCAACAAGGAGAATATGAATTTGTAGCAAATGAGGAAGAAGCAATGGAATTAAATGAAGAAGTTGCAACTGAAATTGCTGAAGAAGTTGAAGTTGAGGATAGAGTGTTTTTTGGTCTTAATAGCTCAAATCTTAATGATGCAGCCAAAAATGTTCTTGATGGTCAGGCTGAATGGTTAAAATCTGAATCTGCCATTAATATTATCATTGAAGGTCACTGTGATGAAAGAGGTACTAGAGAATATAATATCGCACTTGGTGAAAAAAGAGCTAATGCTGCTAGGGATTATTTAATTTCTAATGGTATCACATCTGATAGAATCAAAACAGTAAGCTATGGTAAAGAACGCCCAGCATTAATTGGAGCTGGTGAAGAAATTTGGTCTAAAAATAGAAGAGCTGTTACTGTTCCGGTACAATAATAATTCTTAAATAAAATCCAATTTGGGGAGGCAATTGCCTCCCTTTTTTTATGCCTAATTTTTATCTAACTCCGCCCAAGAGGGAGTCAAAATTTGCAAAGCAGATTTTGGTAGGGGTACATGCTTTTATTTCCCTACATAAAATTTGATAAAAAACTTAACATTTTGAAATAAAAATTGATTATTTTTTCCAAATTTTAAAAATAAATTATCTAGGGGAGCAATAGAAGTTAAAATCGCCTTACTATTTTAGCTATTATAATCTGCTAACCTTAAAATCACAAAATCTAAGCAGAAGTCCTGAAAAAGAAAATATCACCATCCCGCACTATATAATCCTTACCTTCAACACGCATTTTGCCAGCATCTTTTGCTCCTTGTTCACCATTTCCTGCTATATAATCATCATAAGAAATTGCCTCGGCTCTGATAAAATGCTTTTCAAAATCACTATGAATTACTCCTGCTGCCTCTGGTGCTAAAAAACCATTTTTTAATTGCCAGGCATGACATTCTTTTGGGCCAACAGTAAAAAAAGTAATTAAATCTAATAATTTATAACCATATTTAATAATCTGTGATAAGCCAGTTTCTTTTAAACCCATAGATTCTAAAAACTCCTTTCTTTCAGACTCATCCTCTAAGGTTGAAATTTCTTGTTCTAAATTAGCAGAAATTAAAAGAGTTGGAATATTTTGTTTTTGACCATATTCAGCAACCAAATTAGAATAATCATTGCCATTTGCAGCGTCATCTTCTGACAAATTGCAAACATATAATTGTGGTTTACTAGTAATTAAACCAAGAGATTTAAAGATTTTCTTTTCATCATCAGAAATATTAGATGCAATTGCTGGCTTTCCTTCTGATAGGATTGGAATAATTTTTTTAATAAGATCAATTTGTATTAAAAGCTCTTTTTCTTTGCTATTTTTGGCCTTTTTTTCTAAATTTGGCAGTCTTTTTTCCAAAGATTCTAAGTCAGATAAAATCAATTCTGTTTGAATTAATTCTAAATCACGAATTGGGTCAATATTACCTTCAACATGAGTAATATCATCATCCTCAAAACAACGAACTACATTAATAATAGAATCAACTTCACGAATATGAGATAAAAATTGATTACCAAGCCCCTCACCTTTGCTAGCATCCTTTACCAGACCAGCAATATCAACAAATTCAATTTGAATGGGGATTATTTTCTCTGAAGCAGCAATATCAGCCAATTTTTGCAGCCTATCATCGGGGACAGCAACTTTTGAAAGATTAGGCTCAATAGTGCAAAAAGGATAATTAGCAGATTCGGCTTTGGAAGTGCCAGTAATGGCGTTAAAAAGGGTGGATTTACCAACATTTGGCAGACCAACAATTCCACATTTAAATGACATAGAGATTTATTTTATTAATTGTTAAAATTAGATTTTTGAGAAATAAGAGAATTTTGCAAGGGAAATTTACTTTAGTAATACCAATTCCCATCTTTAATAGTAGATATAACACAAATGACGCAAGAATTTTGAAAAAATTCTGAGTAATTTGCAACTTTTACTTAAAGATATAATTTAAAAGTAAAATATTTTTAATCATAAATTATTAAAAAATGACTGTCCTATATTAATAGGACACAAGGCTTTTTGATGATTTAGGGTTAAAAAGATGAAGTTAGATTTACTGTTAATTTCCTATTATTAAAGGTGGGAAATGGTATAAGATCATAGTGGCATAGTGTTAATAATATTTTTACCCCCACCGAAGCAACAAGTTGCTTCGACTCCCCCGTAAGGGGAGTTGATATAGACCGAATTTGCGTCTATCTTAACTCCCCTTACGGGGGAGTCAAAATCTTTGATTTTAGTGGTGGTCTATAGAAATATAAAATAAATGAAAAATATATCACAAAAAATAGCACAATTATTCTTTGAGGAGGAAAATAACATCCTTTTTTTGCCAATATTCTTTGCTATTGGCATTTTGTTAGCATTAGAAATCAATTCTGGCAATCTTTTCTATCCAATTGCAATTTTAATAATTAGCTTTGCGGCAATTTTTATTTATCATCAGGATTTTTGGCAAAAAACTGCTTATCTCTTATTGTTTTTTCTATTTTTTGGGTTTTTATGGCTAAAAATTTATGAAAAAAACTTATTTGTACCAAAAATATCATCTCCCATCTATGCCACTATTACTGGAAAAATAACAGAGATTAAAAATTATTATGATCAAAATAGAGAAATTCTTTCTCAAAAAATTACTCTAGAAGATTTAAACTTTACCAAACCTAAATATAAGAAAAAAAAGAAAAAAAATCTTACAAAAAGATATTTTAATAATAATTTTTTAGGTCAATCAGAATTTCTGGATTTAAACCCACATTATAATCATAAAAAATATCATGATTTTGATGATGTAGATTTTCAATATCCAAAAAAAATTATTATAAATCATCGAATTTCTCCAAAATTATTAGAAATTGGTGATGAAATTTTGACGACAGCTTTTTTAGAGCCAAACCCTAAAAATAAAATTTTTGATAATTTTAATTATAAGAGAAAATTATATTTTGATCAAATTGGAGCTATTGGCTATAGCACAAAAGAGGTGAAAATTATTCAAAAAGCTCAAAAATCCGATTTTGAGGCTAAAATTTTGGATTTTCGCCATAGAATTGCCCAACAAACTATCAATATTTTGCCAAAAGAGCAATCTGCAGTAATAAATGCCCTACTTTTGGGTTTAAAAGAAGATATTTCAGAAGAAAATATGGAAAATATTAGAAATTCTGGCCTGATGCATCTTTTGGCAATTTCGGGTCTTCATATTGGTTTGGCTGCTGGTATTTTCTTTTTTTCTATCCGTTTTTTATTATCTCGTAGCTATTTTTTGATTTTACATTATGATATTAAGAAAATTGCCGCAATTTTGGCAATTTTTGCCTCGATGGGTTATTTATTACTAACCGGCGCACCAATTTCTGCCATTCGTGCCTTTTGCATGATTATTTTAGTCTTTTTGGCTATTTTATTAGATGAAAAAATTCATCTTTTCCGCTCAATTGCTTTGGCATTTTTTTTGATTTTACTTTTTAATCCAGCAAATATTTTGGAAATTGGTTTTGCCCTATCTTTTATGGCGGTTTTTTCTATTATTTCTTGCTGTAATTTTTTAAAAAGAGAAGAGGATATTTTGCCAAGAAGCTTGTTAGAAAAAATATTTTTTTATTTTCTGGCCATTACCTTAACTTCTTTGATAGTGCAAATTTTTACCTCTATTTTTATAATTTATCATTTTAATCATCTGCAATTATATGGTATTTTAGCTAATTTGGTGGCCATTCCTTTGATTAGCTTTATCATTTTGCCTCTTTGTTTTATTGCATTTTTTGCTATGGGGATTGGTCTAGAATTTTTGCCTTTGGAAATTTTAGGTTTTTTTGTGGAAAAATTACTAATTTTATCCGAATTTATTGCTAATTTACCTAATTCTAATTTTAATATTGGCAATATTCCTATTTTAAGCTTTTTATTGATTATTTTTGGTCAAATTTTGCTCTGTATTTGGCAAACAAAATTAAGATTTCTGGGTTTTTTACCTATTTTTATAGCAATTTTAATCATAATTTTTTCCCCAATGCCAAAATTTTTGATCAATAAAAATGCTAGCTTTTTTGCTCTTTATCAAAATAATAAATTAATTTTATCTAGTGATCGCTCTTTTGAGGCAAAAAATTTAGCCAAAAAATTTGGCAAAAAGGAATATTTCTTGATTAAAGATGAATTTGATAAGGATAATTTTTGTAAAAAGGATTTTTGTCAGGTAAAAATTAATCAAAAAGAAATTTTAATTATAAGAAAGAGGGTAAAAAAGGATTTTATTTGTAATTTTGGTGGTGATATGGTAATAAATTTAAATAAAAAATATCTATTGCCAAAATGTAATAATTTAGATATGATTGATTATGGTAATATTTATGGCACAGGATTTATAATTGAAAATGAATAAAAAAATTCTACCAACAGCAATAATTTTTGATTGGGATAATACATTGGTCAATACTTGGCCATTAATTTACTATTCTATAAATAAAATGCTTAAAGATATGGGCTATCCAGAATGGAGTGAGGAGGAAATAAAATCTCGTACCCATCTTTCAATGCGAGATTATTTCCCAAAATTATTTGGCGATGATTGGCAAGAGGCTGGGAAAATTTATGTTGATTCATATCATGAGAAAAATATGGAAAAATTAGAATTTTTACCCAATGCTTTAAAATTGCTAGATTTATTACTAGAAAAAAATATTAAATTATTTGTCATTAGCAATAAAAGAGGCCCAACATTAAGAGCAGAGGCAGAAAATTTTGGCGTAACAAATAAATTTATCAAAATTATTGGCTCACATGATGCTGTGGAAGATAAACCATCAAAAAAAGTGGTAGATTTTACTCTTGATGGCAGTAATTTAGATCCTAAAAAGGATTTAATTTGGTTTATTGGCGATTCTGAAGTTGATTTACAATGTGCAATTAATAGCAATTGTAAGCCAGTTTTATTTGGTGAAGGTCAGAATATTGCAAAAGAATTAAAGGAAAAATCCTTATATTTTAAAGATCATAAAGAATTGATTGAATATTTTTAATAAAAATGCCAAATTTTATAACAATTACAACAACTTTAGCAAATCTAGATATAGAAGATAATGCTTCATTATCTTGCATGGTAGTGGCTATGATGGCTTTTGCAGCTTTTATTGCTGTAACATCATCTTTTTTTAGTCAAAGAAATAATAGGGAAGGATATAGAGCTTTACCCATAGGACCTAAAATGTCATAATGTCTGAAACAGTACAAAAAATGGAAAGGTAATTTATTATGAATAATTTTTCTTTTTCACTCAAGGCAAAATCAGGAAAAGCCAGAAGAGGCGAACTTAAAACCAAAAATGGTGTAATTCAAACCCCAGCCTTTATGCCAGTTGGAACAGCTGCAACAGTTAAAGCTATGCATTTGGAAGATGTTGAAAAATCTGGATCTGAAATTATTTTAGGTAATACTTACCATTTAATGCTAAGACCTGGTGAGGATGTGATTGAGAAAATGGGTGGTTTACATAAATTTATGAATTGGAAAAGACCAATTTTAACTGATTCTGGTGGTTTTCAGGTAATGTCTCTTTCTAAAATTCGTAAAATTTCGGAAGAAGGTGTAGAATTTTCTTCTCATATTGATGGTAAAAAAATCTTATTAACACCAGAATATTCTATGGAAATTCAAAGAAAATTAGGTTCGGATATTACCATGATTTTTGATGAATGTATTTCCTTTCCAAATTCTAAGGAAAATGTTGAAAAATCTATGCAGCTTTCATTAAGATGGGCCGAAAGATCAAAAGATGCCTTTGTCAAAAGAGATGGTTATGGTCTATTTGGTATTGTTCAAGGCGGTATCTTTGCTGATTTGCGTGAAGAATCGGCCAAAAAATTAATCGAAATTGGCTTTGATGGCTATGCAATTGGTGGTTTAGCTGTTGGTGAAGGGCAAGAATTAATGCTACAAACTCTTGATGTAACCACACCACATTTACCGGAAGATAAACCAAGATATCTCATGGGAGTTGGCAAGCCAGATGATATTAGAGAGGCCATAAAAAAAGGTGTTGATATGTTTGATTGCGTCATTCCAACTAGATCAGGCCGTAATGGTCAAGCTTTTACCAGTGAAGGTGTGGTTAATATTAAAAATGCCAAATATATTAATGACCCCTCCCCTCTTGATCCTAATTGTAATTGCCGAGTTTGTAAAAATTTCTCTCGTTCCTATTTGAATCATTTGGTTAAATCTAATGAAATTTTAGGCTCCATGTTGATGAGTGAACATAATATTTATTTTTATCAAAATATGATGAAGGAAATTAGAAAAGAGATTGAAGAGGGACAGTTTTAAAGGTCAAAATAGATATTGAATATGTGTCAAAAGGGGGAATGGCATTACTTGATTTTTTTAAAATTCTTGTGTCATTTGTGTTGTATTTGTTATTAAAGATAGGAAATGGTATAAATTATATTTATATTTATTGCATGCACCACCACCAAAATTTGTTTTGCAAATTTTGACTGACCCTTAGGGGGAATTATGGGAGTCAAGTTTGCAATAGCTCCCCGATATTCCCATTATTAGGTTAATACCACAAATTTTCAGTTGACTATTCACAGGCAGATTTGGTAGAATTTTTAGACTAATTAACATTTATTTTGAGTCTATGTCAGGAAAGTCTTCTACATCAAAAAACCAATTAAAGCAAGCTTTCAAAGTTAAAATTGATAATTCTAAAAATGATAAATTAACCGATTTTGGTAAAGCAGTTTTGGAAGATAGATATCTTTTACCTGATGAAACTTATCAAGATTTATTTGCTAGAGTTGCCGGCTATTATGCTGATTCGCAAGAACATGCTGATAGGCTTTATGATTATATTTCTAATCTATGGTTTATGCCTGCAACACCAGTTTTAAGTAATGGTGGTACTGATCGTGGCTTGCCAATTTCTTGTTTTTTGAATGAATGTGAGGATTCCTTAAGTGGAATTACTGATTTATGGAATGAAAATGTTTGGCTAGCTTCTAAAGGTGGTGGTATTGGTAGCTATTGGGGTAATGTTCGCTCAATTGGCGAAACTGTCAGGGGTAATGGCAAAACTTCCGGTATCGTGCCTTTTATTAAGGTTATGGATTCTCAAACCTTGGCAATTTCTCAAGGTAGTTTGCGTCGTGGTAGTGCTGCTGTTTATTTGCCTATTTCTCATCCTGAAATTGAAGAATTTATTGATATTCGTCGTCCTACTGGCGGTGATTCTAATCGTCGTTCTTTAAATTTACATCATGGAGTATCAATTACGGATGATTTTATGCGTGCTGTTGAAGCAAATAAGGATTTTGAACTTAAAAGTCCTTATGATGATAGTGTGGTTGAAAAAGTAAATGCTCGTGATCTTTGGATTAAATTAATCACAGCTCGTATTGAAACTGGTGAGCCATATTTATTATTCATTGATACTGTGAATAAATCCTTACCTAAACATCAGAAAAAATTAGGTTTAGAAGTTAAAACTTCAAATTTATGTTCTGAAATTACCTTGCCTACTGGTCTTGATCATTTAGGTAAATTTAGAACAGCAGTTTGCTGTCTTTCTTCACTTAATTTAGAATATTATGATGAGTGGAAAAATAATGATCTTTTTATTGAAGATATTGTAAGATTTATTGATAATGTCTTACAAGATTTTATTGATACTGCACCTGAATCTATGGCTAGAGCAGTTTATTCTGCAAATCGTGAAAGGTCGATTGGTCTTGGTGTGATGGGGCTAAATTCATTCTTACAAATGAAAAATGTTCCAATGGAATCAGCAATGGCTAAGGTATGGAATAAAAAAATCTTCCAAGATGTAAAGTTAAAAGCTTCTGCTGCTTCTAAAATTTTAGCTGATGAAAAAGGGCCTTGTCCTGATGCTAAGGATGCTGGATTAAATGAAAGACTTTCAAATATTATGGCAATTGCACCAACAGCTTCAATTTCTATCATTGCTGGCAATTCATCTCCTGGTATTGAACCTTATGCTGCTAATAGCTTTACCCAAAAGACTCTTACAGGATCATTTAATGTTAGAAATAAAAATTTGGTTAAATTACTTCAAGAAAAAGGTAAAAATACTGAAGAAACATGGTCCTCAATTACTACTAATGAAGGGTCGGTTCAGCATTTGGACTTTTTAGATGATCATGAGAAAATGGTCTTTAAAACTGCACAAGAAATTGACCAATTTTGGCTAATTGATTTGGGTGCTGACAGATCGGAATATATCTGCCAAGCACAGAGTTTAAATTTATTCTTCCCTGGAGATGTTTCTAAAAAATATCTTCATGAAGTGCATTTCAGAGCTTGGGCAAGGGGTGTTAAGAGTCTATATTATTGCAGATCAACTTCTGTTCAAAGGGCTGATAAGGTTTCTAAAAGAGTTGAAAGAAATACAGGCAATGATAATGTTGGTGCTAATGAGGAGGCTGACAAATATGAAGAATGTCTATCTTGTCAATAATTTTTTATAAATTTAAATAAAAATATGATTCAAGTTGAAACAGGCCAAAAATTAGAAAAATTTATAGATAACCCAGTTATTTCTGGTACATATAAAAATCAAAGTTCTTTGTGAAAGAAGGACTAAAATTATTGCAAGAAAAGGAAAAAAAAGATTCAAAAATTGCAAAAATTATTGCATGAAAGAAGAGATGGCGGCAAAGCCACTGAATGGGATATGAAATAATTTCTTAAATCTATGTAATGAAAAGGATTTTTATAAAACCACAGGCAGAGTTAGATCACATGCTATATTTTATGAAATAAAACAAGATAAAATAGAAATCATTTGCATATTGCATAAATCTATGGATTTTATTAACCATCTATGAAAATCAAACTTTGCGGTTTTACCGACCCAATATCAATTAAATTTTCCTTAAAATATTCCCCAGATTTTATGGGTTTTATATTTTATCCTCCATCCAAAAGAAATATTACCCTAAATCAGGCCAAAAGATTCTCTGAAATTGATTTTGGGCAGACTAAAAAAATTGCTGTCATTATTGATAAAACTGACAGTAATATTTCTAAAATTATTAATAATCTTCAGCCAGATTTATTGCAATTACATGGTGATGAATCTATTTCTCGATGTCAGGAAATTAAAGAAAAATTTTCTCTGCCAATCATTAAAGCAATTGCAATTTCTGATAAAAAAGACATCTCACATTTTGCAGAAATTTGTGAAAATTATAATCAAATTGCTGATTTCCTGCTTTTTGATACAAAAACACAAGAAAAGGGTGGTTCTGGCCTATCTTTTGATTGGAAAATATTAAAGCAGCTCAATTTAAAACAAAATTTCTTTCTTTCTGGGGGAATTGACATTCATAATTTGAAAGAAGCAGCTGAAATTACTGGAGCTAATTTTTTTGATTTATCTTCTGGAATTGAAGAAATTAAGGGTATAAAATCATTAGATAAGATAAAAAATCTAATGAGTTTTTTTCATGAATATCAACAAACCAAGCCATTTGGGTCATAGAGCCAGAATAAGAGAAAAATTTCTGAATAATCATAATTCTCTATTAGATTATGAAATTTTGGAATTATTATTATTTTCTGCAATTCCACGCAAAGATACTAAAGAAATTGCTAAAAATCTTTTAAATGAATTTGGCAATATTACCAATATCATCAATGCTGACCCCTCCTATTTAAAAGAAATTTCTGGCATTAGTGACAATGTCATTACTCATCTTAAAATTATCAAAGAAATTATCATTAGGGCGGCAAAAAACAAAATAACCAAAGTAAATATAATTGATAATTGGCATAATATGATCCAATATTGCCAAAATAATATCGGTCATTTGCAATATGAAAGATTCCATATTTTATTCCTAAATAAAAAATTCCATTTAATTTCAGATAAAATTTATGGTGAATTTGAAATAACAAATCAGGTCACTCTTGATAATAAATATATTGTTAAAACCGCTCTAAATTTATCTTCATCCTATGTGATTTTATGCCATAATCACCCTTCTGGCAACCTTAAACCTTCAAAAATGGATATTGATAGCACTAAAAAACTAAAAGAATCTCTTGAAAATGTTGCAATCAAAATGCTAGATCATATAATTATTGGTAATAATCAATATTATAGTTTTAAGGAATCTTTGGCAATATGAAGGATAAGGTAAAAATTGCAATTATAATTTCTGGCTTTGGCTCAAATATGGAAGCCATTATTAATTATGCCATTAAAGAATCGGCTAATTTTGAAGTTGCGATAGTAATTTCAAATAATCCAAATGCTAAAGGTTTAAAAAAGGCAGAAGCTAAAAATGTCAAAAATATCGCTATTAATCATCGTGATTTTTCTTCTCGTGAGGATTTTGAAGATCAAATTCATCAAATATTAATTAAAAATAATTGTCAATTAATTTGTCTTGCTGGTTTTATGCGAGTTTTGACCAAAAATTTCACTGATAAATGGCTTGGAAAAATGATTAATATTCACCCTTCCCTTTTGCCAAAATATAAGGGTGTAGATGGTATTAAACAAGCTTTTGATGCTGGTGATTCTGAATCTGGCTGTACAATCCATTATGTTAATGAAAATATTGATGATGGGCAAATTATTGCCCAAAGGAGAGTGAAAATCTTGCCAAATGATAATTTAGATGATGTTAGGAAAAAAGTTTCTAAAGAAGAATCGGAGATATTCCCAATTTCTATTGATAAAATGGCAAAAAATATCAGAAATCTATAATTTATGACAAAATATTTTATAATATTCATATTTATTTTATCTTCTTTCGATATTTATGCTTCGCGATTAAAAGAGCGTGATTATTTTGCTTCTTTAAGATCCAACAAAACCAATGTGCGTTTTGGTCCTGGTATGAATTATGATATTAAGCATGTTTTTCGCTTGAAATCAATGCCGGTTCGCGTGATTGCTGAATATGAAAATTGGGTTGAAATTGAGGATTTTGAAGGTGATGAAGGTTGGGTTAATAAAAATCTTATTACAAAAAGAAGAACGGCAATGGTTCGGACGGATTTAGATTATATTAATTTACATAAATCAAATTTTGCTAAATCAAAAATCATTTTAAGATTAGAAAATAAAGTCATTATTGATATGATAAAATGTCTTGAAGAATGGTGCAAAGTCAAGATTGATGGTAAGAGAGGTTGGGTTAATAAATATGAAATTTGGGGCTGGAGAAAAAATGCAAAATAAATCAATTTCCAACTATAAATGGCTAGAATCCAATTTTGATTCTCGTAAAGCCGATTTTATCAAACAAAAATATAATCTTTCTCCAACTATTAGTAAAATTCTATCTGGTAAAAATTTAGAAATTGATGAAATTCCACATTTTTTAGAACCAACTATTAAATATAGCTTGCCAAATCCTTTTGATTTATTGGATATGGAAATAGCTTGTGATAAAATTATTGAATCTATTAAAGAAAATAAAAAAATCACTATTTTTGGAGATTATGATGTTGATGGGGCAACCTCTTCTGCCCTTTTAAAAAGATTCTTTGCAGCAATTGGAGTTACCATTGATATTTATATTCCTGACCGTATTTTGGAAGGTTATGGCCCAAATAAGGAAGCCTTATTAAAATTAAAATCATCAGGCACAGATTTGGTTATTACTGTTGATTGCGGCACTGTTTCTTTTGAACCTTTTGAGGAAGCTTCTAAAGCTGGATTAGATATTATTGTAATTGATCATCATATTGGTGCTACTGAAAAACCAAAAGCTCTTGCCATTATCAATCCTAATCGTATTGATGAAAAATTTCCTCATAAAAATATTGCTGCTGTTGCTGTTTGCTATTTAATGATAATTGCCTTAAATAAAAAATTAAGAGAAGCTAATTTTTACAAAGATAATAATTTAAAAGAGCCAAATTTGCTATCTTTATTAGATTTGGTGGCTCTTGGTACTGTGTGCGATGTTATGCCCCTTAATGGTCTTAATCGTGCTTTCGTGACTCAGGGGCTTAAAATTATGAAGCAAAGAAAAAATATCGGTTTAAAAGAATTGGCCGATATTGCAGGGATTGACCAAGAATTAAGAGCTTATCATCTTGGTTTTATTCTGGGGCCAAGAATTAATGCTGGTGGCCGAGTTGGAAAATCTTCCTTAGGTGCAGAATTATTATCAAGCAATGACTTAAATATTGTTAAAAATAATGCCAATTTACTTGATCAATTTAATAAATCTCGTAAAGATATAGAAGCTAAAATGCTGATGGAAGCGGATGAGCAAATAATTAGTGAAAAATTATATAATGATCCTGTCATTATAGCCTCTAGTAATAGTTGGCATCAGGGTGTTATTGGTATTATCTCCTCTAGGATTAAAGAAAAATATAATAAACCAACTGCAATTATTGCAATTGATAATGATAATATTGGCAAAGCCTCATGTCGTTCAATTGAAAATATCGATTTTGGCTCAGCAATTGTAAAAGCCAAATTGCAAGATATTTTAATTGCTGGCGGTGGCCATAAAATGGCTGCAGGATTTTCAATTAATATGGCAAAAATTACTGAATTAAAGGATTTTTTTAAGTCAGAATTAGCAGAAGATATAGAAAAATATTCTAAAGAAAGAGTTTTTTATTATGATGATATTTTAGATATTAATAGTGCTAATTTATCCTTGGTTGAAAAATTAAAATTACTAGAACCTTTTGGCACGGGTAATAGAAAGCCAAAATTTATCATTGAAGGGTTAAATATTATTAAGGCTGATTTAATTGGAGCTAATAAAAATCACATTAAATGTATTTTTTCAGCCAAAAATCTTGCTGGTTTTGCAGGAAATTTATCAGCTATTGCTTTTAATATTGAAGAAAGTAAGATGGCTGAGATCTTGCTAACAAAAAATAAGGGTAAGAAACTAGCAATTGCCGGAACATTAGATATTAATAGTTGGATGGGAGTTGATAATTTGCAGCTAGTAATAGAGGATTTATTACTTTAGCCTTCTTATTTGTAAGAAATAAATGAGATCAATAATCCTCCCCAAGTGGGAGTCAAAGCAGCAAAGATGCTTTGATGGGGGTGGATGAACATATATCAATCTAAATGATAGATTATGTTGGGGGTGGATGCGACAAATAAATAACATTGTTCCACATGGAACATTTCAGATTTTAACTTAATTAACAAATTATGGGTTTTAAAATCACATCAGAACAGGAATATCAAACAGAATGTCAATTAGCAAAGGATAATCCTGAGCAATTCTGGTCAAATATCGCTGAAAATTTCCATTGGTTTAAAAAATGGCACAAAATCTCTAATTGCGATCTATCTCAAGGAAATATTGAATGGTTTCAAGGAGCAAAAACTAATATATCTTATAATTGCCTTGACCGTCATTTAGCAAAAAAATCTAATGATATTGCCCTAATTTGGGAAGCAAACGACCCTAATGATCAAAATATCACCCTAACCTATCAAGAATTATATAAAAAAATCTGTCAATTTTCTAATTTATTAAAAGATCAAGGGGTAAAAAAAGGAGATATTATCACTATTTATATGCCAATGATCCCTGAGGCTCTAATTGCCATGCTTTCCTGTGCTAGGATTGGTGCTATACATTCTGTAGTTTTCGCTGGCTTTTCAGCCGATTCTTTAGCTGGTCGAATTAATGATTGTGATTCTAAATTTTTAATAACTTCCGATCTAGTTAAAAGAGGAGATAAGGAAATTAAATTAATTGATAATGTCAGAAAATCCTTAGAACAAACCAAATCTATTGCAAAAACTATAATTTATCAAAGAAATAAAGAAGATATTAATATTTCTGGAGAATATATTATTTGGCAAAATGAAATAGAAAAATATGATATAAATTGCCCTGCCAAAGAAATGGAATCAGAAGATCCCCTATTTATCCTTTATACTTCTGGCTCTACTGGTAAGTCAAAAGGTATTTTACATAGCACAGCAGGATATATGATTTATAGCGCTTATTCTTTCCAAAATGTCTTTAATTATCAAGATCAAGATATATTCTTTTGCACTGCTGATATTGGTTGGATTACTGGCCATTCCTATTTAGCTTATGGGCCATTATTATGTGGTGCTAGCATTGTTATGTTTGAAGGAGTTCCAACCTATCCTAATGCTTCAAGATTTTGGGATATTATTGAAAAACATCAAATTAATATTTTTTATACAGCACCAACTGCAATCAGATCTTTAATGCAAAAAGGTAATAAATATATTGATAATTATGATTTAGAATCCTTAAAAATCCTTGGTAGCGTTGGTGAGCCAATTAATAAGGAAGCTTGGGATTGGTATAATGAAAAAGTTGGAAAAAACCGATGTAATATTGTTGATACTTGGTGGCAAACTGAAACGGGGGGTATTATGATTTCTGCCCTTGCAGGAATTAGTAATTCTAAAGCTACTTTTGCTGGCAAGCCCTTGCCCGGTATATTTCCAGAAATTTTAGATGAAGATGGTAATGAAATAAAGGATTTTAATATAAAAGGTAATTTATGCTTTAAGCAAGCTTGGCCATCAATGGGTCGTGGAGTTTGGGGCAATAGGAAGAAATTTATGACAACCTATTATGATAGATTTAAAGGTTATTATTTAGCTGGGGATGCTTGTTTTCAGGATAAAAATGGTCAATATCGTATTACTGGCCGAATTGATGATGTTATTAATGTTTCAGGACATCGCTTAAGTACTGCAGAAATTGAAAATGTGGTTAATAGCCATGATAATATTGTAGAATCAGCCATTATTGGTGTTAAACATGATATTAAGGGTGAATCCATCAATATTTTTGCTATCAAAAAAGAAGAGGGCGATATTACAGAATTAGAGATTAATAAATTAATTTGTGATAGGATAGGGCCAATTGCTAAAGCGGATAAAATATTCTTTGTGCCAGATTTGCCAAAAACTAGATCAGGAAAAATAATGCGTAGAATTTTAAGAGTAATTGCTATTGGTGGCAGTGATTTCCTCGATATTTCAACTTTGATTAATCCTGATATTGTTAAGGAGTTAGTGACTATTACTGGTGGGGATGGATGCAACAAATACAAATATTTTAATCAATAATTCAAAGCAGAAAGACTGCTTTGGTGGGGTTACTTGTAGCAATTTATATAATTTTTGCTACCCATGAAGAAGGTGTTCCACGTAGAACATATATTAAAAATATGACAAATATATTCAATTTAAATTCAGAATTCCAACCAGCAGGAGATCAGCCAAAAGCTATTGAATCTCTAATAAAGGGTCTTGAAGAAAAGAAGAAAGACCAAATATTACTTGGTGTTACTGGTTCCGGAAAAACTTTCACCATGGCTAATGTCATTAAAAATACTGGCCGACCTGCTTTAATTATGGCTCATAATAAAACCTTAGCTGCCCAAATTTATGGAGAAATGAAAGAGTTTTTTCCTGATAATACAATAGGATATTTTGTCTCCTATTATGATTATTATCAACCAGAATCCTATGTCCCAAAAACTGACACTTTTATTGAGAAAGATGCTTCAATTAATGAACAAATTGACCGTTTAAGGCATTTTAGTACTCGTGCCTTATTTGAAAAAAAGGATGTAATTATTGTCTCTTCTGTTTCTTGCATTTATGGTATTGGCTCCTCAGAATTTTATTCTAAAATGAAATTAGATTTAGATCTTGGCCAAGAAATTAATCGACAAGATATATTAAATCAATTGGCAATTATGCAATATAATCGTAATGATGTCGATTTTTCTCGGGGTAATTTTAGAGTGCAGGGCGATATTATTGATATTTTTCCTTCACATATGGAAGAATCTGCTTGGCGTATATCAATGTTTGGTGATGAGATTGAAGAATTGACAGAATTTGACCCTTTAACAGGGCAGGTTTTTAAAGAATTAAAAGGTATTTCTATTTATCCTAGCTCACATTATATTACTCCTAAAGAAGCTATAATTGAGGCCATAAATGAGATTAAAACTGATTTAAAAATTAGGATTGAGGAATTTATGGCACAGGGCAGGTTGCTAGAAGCACAAAGAATTGAGCAAAGAACCAATTATGATATGGAGATGATGCTTGAAACTGGCACTTGTAAAGGTATTGAAAATTATTCTCGCTATTTAACTGGCCGTATTGCTGGGATGAATCCACCAACCCTATTTGAATATTTGCCAAAGGATGCTTTATTATTTTTAGATGAATCTCATGTTTCAGTACCACAAATTGGTGCTATGTATAAGGGTGATTTTGCTAGAAAGAGCAATTTGGTTGAACATGGCTTTAGATTACCAAGTGCTAAGGATAATAGACCATTAAAATTTGAAGAATGGGAAAATTTACGACCACAAACAATTTATATTTCTGCAACGCCAGGTAAATATGAAATTGAGAAAACTGCAGGGGAGGTAGTTGAGCAGTTAATTAGGCCAACTGGTTTGACTGATCCAGAATATGAAATTAGACCAGCTAATGGCCAAATAGATGATTTATTAGGGGAGGTGCAAAAAACTATTAAAAAAGGTTATCGGGTTTTAGTGACAACCTTAACCAAGAAAATGGCTGAAGATTTAACTAATTATTTAACCGATATTAATGTCAAAACAGTCTATATTCATTCCGATGTTGAAACTTTAGAAAGAATTGAAATTATTAATAATTTAAGAAAAGGAATATTTGATGTTTTAGTTGGAGTTAATTTATTAAGGGAGGGTTTAGACATACCAGAATGTGCTTTGGTAGCAATTTTAGATGCTGATAAAGAAGGTTTTTTAAGGAATGAAACATCTTTAGTCCAAACAATTGGTAGAGCAGCAAGAAATAAAGATAGTAATGTTATCTTGTATGCTGACAAAATAACCAAATCAATTGAAAAAGCTACGGCAGAAACTGATAGAAGAAGAAAAATTCAACAGGATTATAATAGAAAACACAATATTACGCCACAAACTACTAAAAAGTCATTTTCTTCACCTCTCGATGCTTTATATAAGGATAAAAAATCTGGAATTACATATGAAATTGATGAAAAATATGGCGATATTATTGAAAAGGTTAAAAAGGGCGATATAGCAATTTTGGATAAAAAGATAACAGAAGCTAGAAAGAAGATGTTAGAATTAGCAGGAAATTTAGATTTTGAAGGTGCGGCAAAATATAGGGATGAAATTAAGGAGTTGGAGCGGTTAAAAATGATTTAACTTAGTTTGCTATATAAAGATATTAAATGTTCCACATGGAACATTCTTCCAACTTGTATAAATTAGTATGATATTATACCATTTCCTATCTTTAATAGCAGATATAATGTGAAAAATGGCGCACCCGGAAGGATTCGAACCCTCAACCTTTTGATCCGTAGTCAAATGCTCTATCCAGTTGAGCTACGGGTGCGTATAAAGGAGTTATAGATATTAAAATATAATTATACCAATAATCATTTAAAAACAAATGATATAGTAAAATATTTTTAAATGATAATTGCTATTTACTTATTAAGCAATTTTTTAATGTAATTTATAATAATTTTGACAACTCGATAATCAATTGCATGACCTAAATCATTAAGAGAATGAGAATCGATATTATTTCCTAATTCTGTTAATTTTTCTTCAGCTTCTGGCAAGGATGCATATGGCACAACATTATCATCAGTGCCATGAACTAAACAGATATTTTGGTTTGATTTTACTTCATTTGGTAAGATTAATTTGCCTGATAAGGCTAAAATTCCTGCTATTTTATCTTTATTTTTTAGAGAGTTGTACATTGACATCATAGCACCTTGTGAAAAACCAATTAAAATTAAATCATCTTTGTTTAAATTATGTTTTTCTAATTGCTGGACAATAAATTGGTCTAAAATATTATTAGATTCAACAATTTCAATCGACATTTTAACAGGATCATTCTGTGATAATGTAAACCATTGATAAGAATCAGGAAGGCCAATGTCGCAATCATAAGTAGCATTCGGGGCAATAAATTTCACTTCTGGAAAAAATTTTGAAATTTCAGGTGCTAAAGCTAAAAGATTTTCACCATTTGAGCCATAACCATGTAAAAAAATGACTAATTTTTGGATATTATTTTCATCCCGTATAAATTCTTTATAAGATAATTTCATTTTATATTATAATTTCTTGAATAAAAGATCTCTTAAAATATAATTTGCAAAAAGATCTCGTAACTTATAATGATATATGGCAAATCTTATTAATCTAGAAAATATCAAGGGTAAAATTCATTTCATCGGTATTGGTGGTGTTGGCATGAGTGCCCTTGCCATAATTTTGAATAAATTGGGTTTTGAAATTTCTGGATCTGATATTTCCTATAATGACAATATTAAAAAATTAGAAAGTCTGGGCATTAAATGCTATACTCCACAAAAGCAAGAAAATATCTCTGACAATGTTACTCTAACTGTTAAAACTTCAATAATTTATGATGATAATCCAGAAATAATTGCCTCTAAAAATAAAAATATTCAAATTATTAGAAGAGCAGATATGCTTGCGGCAATTTTGGCAAGTAAAAAGGCCATTACTATTGCAGGAACACATGGTAAAACGACAACAACAACTATAATCTCTGAAATTTTTGAAGAGGCAAATCTGGATCCTATGGTTATTAATGGCGGTATTATTAATCGCTTTAATTCTAATGGTAAATTTGGTCAGGGTGAATATGCAATCGCTGAAAGTGATGAATCGGATGCAAGTTTTGTTGATTTACCAAGCTTTATTGCTATTGTTACCAATATTGAGGCTGATCATATGGATTTTTATCAAAATGATCATGAAAAATATAAATCCTATTTTGAACAATATATTAAGCAAATTCCAAAAGATGGTTTAGTAATTTTAAATATTGATGATCAAAATATACAAAATATTTATAATAAAATTTCCAATAAATCACATATTATAACCTATAGCTTTAATGGTTCTGGCGATGTTAATATTTCTAATATTAATCAGGATATTAATGGTTGTAAATTTGATCTGATTTCTGATAATTATCAAATTAAAGATATTTTTGCCAATTTTTATGGTATTCACAATATTGGCAATGCTGCTGCTTGTATTTCTGTTGCAAAATTTGTTGGAATTTCAGATGAATCTATTAAAAATGCCTTAAAAAATTATCGGGGCGTACAAAGAAGATTTACCAAAGTTGGTGAATATAAAAATTCAGCAATTATCGATGATTATGGTCATCACCCAACTGAAATTTCTGCGACATTGGAAGCTTCTAAACAAATAGTTGGAGATAAAAATAAAATTATTACAATCTTCCAACCTCATAAATATAGTAGAACCTTAGATTTATTAGATGAATTCGCCAATTGTTTTAAATTGTCTGAGATAGTTATTATTGATGACATTCATAGAATTGCCGGTGAAAGGACTGATTTGGTTAATCAAGATATCTTGATTGAGAAAATCAAGGAAACTGGCCAAGATAATGTCATTAAATTAGAAAATAAGGAGGATTTAGCCAGAATCACTAAGAAATATATTAATAAGGGTGACTTAATATTATGTTCTGGTGCTGGAACAATTACTAAAATGGCCAGAAATTTAGAAAAAGAGTTAAAAGAATTAGATGAGTAAAATAGAGATTAGAGATATTAAAGATGCCGAAATTAACAATTCCTATTATTTAATCATTCAATCCTATCCTAACTTAACAAATGAGGAATATGCCGACACTATTAAGGAAATGATAGAGTTAAGTAATTTTAAAATGATAGGAGCTTTTAAAGGTGGTAAAATTATTGGAATTGCTGGATATTTTATATCCAAAATGTTTTATTGTGCTAAATTTTTAAGAATTTCCAATTTAATCATTGATAAAAATCATCGTAACCAAAAAATTGGCACTAAAATGATGGATTTTTTAGAAGAAAAGGCTAGAAATAACAATTGCAAACATGTAATATTGGATTCCTTTATTGGTAATAAAAAATCTCACTCACTTTATTTTAGGGAAGGTTTTTTTATTAGGGGTTTTCATTTTATGAAAGAATTATGACAAAAATATCTATCATTTATCATAGTGGCTTTGGCCATACTGAAATTCAGGCTAAGGCAGTTTGTGAAGGGGCTTTAGAAGTTGATGGTATTGAAGCTAATTTGGTTAAGGCTGAAGAAGCGATTACTGATATTGAGCAATTTAATGATTCTGATGCCATAATTTTTGGCTCTCCAACCTATATGGGTTCGGTTTCAGCCAAATTTAAAGAATTTATGGATGCTTCCTCGCAAATTTGGATGAAGCAAGGTTGGAAAGATAAAATTGCAGCTGGTTTTACAAATTCTCACAGTTTAAGTGGTGATAAATTAAACACCTTAATACAAATTGGTATTTATGCTATGCAACATAGTATGATTTGGGTTGGTTTGGGTCATATGAATAGTTGTCCAGATGGTCAGCAGGGTAAAATTGATGAAATTAATCGCATGGGGTCATTTTTTGGTGCTATGGCACAATCTGATAATAAACCAGCAGATATTACACCAGGAGAGGGCGATATTAAAACAGCAAAAATTTTAGGCCAAAGAGTAGCTAATTTAACAAAAAAATTCAAAAATAATGACTAATTGGAGCAAAAATTCATGGAGAGATTTCCCAATTAAACAGCAGCCGACCTATCCTGATCAAAGATCTTTAAAGGAAGTAGAAAATAAATTATCTCATTTACCAAGGTTGGTTTCTTGCGACGAAATTAATAATTTAAAATCCGAATTAGCCGATGTTTGTAATGGCAATGCTTTTTTATTACAAGGTGGTGATTGTGCAGAATCTTTTGCTGAATTTAATCGCTATAATATAAAAAGTTTTTTAAGAACAATTCTGCAAATGACCATTGCCCTGCTTTATGGGGCAGAAAAACCAATCGTAAAAATTGGCAGGATTGCAGGTCAATATGCTAAGCCCAGATCAGCAGATTTTGAAGAAATTGAGGGCGTTAAAATTCCTAGCTATCGTGGTGATATTATTAATTCTATTAATTTTAATGAAAAATCCAGAATCCCTGATCCTAACCGATTAATTGAGGCTTATTTTCATTCTGCTGCTGCTATGAATTATTTAAAATCACTAGCAAATGGTGGATATGCTAGCCTTTCCAATATTGAAAAATGGAATGAAGAATTTGCTCTAACTTTAAAAAATGACAAAATTGAAGAAATTATTGAAAGTGTTAATAAATCTATCAATTTTCTAAAGAATTGTGGTGTTGACATCGATAAAACTGCCAATTTAAATCGTGCCAGATTTTACACTTCTCATGAAGCATTACTTTTAAATTATGAAGAAGCCTTTACTAGAAAAATGGATGATAATAAATATTATGATTTATCTTCACATTTTTTATGGATTGGTGACAGAACTCGTAATCCAGATGAGGCTCATGTGGAATTTTTACGAGGAATTGAAAATCCTGTTGCTTTTAAAGTTGGGCCAAAAATTACAAAGGATGAAATTATCAAATTAATTGATATTTTAAATCCTGATAATATTCCTGGTAAGTTAACCTTAATTTCTCGTATGGGTGCTTCTGAGGTTGAAGAATTATTGCCACCATTAGTAGAATTTGTCAAAAATGAAGGTAGAAATGTAATTTGGTCATGTGATCCAATGCATGGCAATATTATTAAAACTTCTAATAATTATAAAAGCCGTAAATTTAATGATATTTTAAGTGAAATTAAATCCTTCACCAGAATCCATAAATCAATAGGAACTTACGCTGGCGGTGTGCATTTTGAAATGACAGGTCAAGATGTTACAGAATGTTTGGGTGGTAATCAAGAAATTTCAGAAGAAGTTTTGCAAGAAAGATATAAAACACATTGTGATCCAAGATTAAATTCATCACAAAGTTTAGAATTAGCTTTTTTAATTATCGATGAATTAAAAGAGAGTTAATTGGTATCTTTGATTTTTGGTAGGGTTAATATCTTATACCATTTCCCATTTAAAAATGGACAATATACCAAATTTCATTTTAGAGTGAACTTTGGTATTAATTATTTTTATTCAATTCTTTACCAACAGAATCAGATATAACAGTAAGATCAATCATTTGTAAAAATAATATATCGCATAATAAAATTACAATAATTATTGATAATATTATTTTCCTGATAGAATGATCTATCATATTATCACTAGATATAACCATAGTATTAGCAGCCATATCTCTTAGGGATCTTCTATTTTTATCAAATAGAATCATAGAAATATCAATAATTTTTAATAATAACATAGAAGTTAGGAAATATCCTAAAGATCTTAATATTGATTGTTGTAAGGTTGGTAATTTGCCATTTTGGCCCAATATTATGATATTCATCATCATTTTTCCTGGTGTTCTACCATAAAGAAAGGTAAAGAAAGTAAAAAATATTATTATTAAGAAAAAGGCAATGATAGACCAGATTTTTAATATTAATGGAGATGCTGCAATTGAAGATAGGAAAATTGAAATTATAAATAATGGCGTTAAAAATATAAAATCTATGATATAGGCCATTAACCTTTGGAAAATTACATCATGATTATATGTCATATTGGGCATTATTAATTAAATATTCAATAATATCTTCAAAAGAGATATTGGCATATTTGGCAATTTTTGGGACTAATGATTCCTTAGTGAATCCTGGTTGGGTATTCATTTCTAGGAAATAAAATTTATTATCGTCAGATAAAATTAACTCAATGCGATTAATGCCTCTACAATTTAATAATTTATGGCATTTTAATGCAATATCCAAAGCTTCCTGATATTGCAATTCAGATATATTGGCTGGTATAATATATTGAGTATTGCCACCATATTTACTATTATAATCAAAAAATTCTCCTTCTGGGATTATTTCACAGACTCCTAAAGATTTATCATCCATAATGGCAATTTGTAGTTCTTTACCCTTAATATATTGTTGAATTATCATTTCATCCGAAAAATCCCAATTGAAATTATTAATATTAAAATGATCATTTTCTTTAATAATTTCAACTCCAGCGCTTGAACCTTCATCAATTGGCTTAATTACAAAGGGTTTTGGGAAATTATCTATGATTTCTTTCGCCGCTATAATATTGTCTTTCTTAATTATTGCAGTTTTTGGATCATTAAGATTGGTGATATTTCTAGTACAAATTATGCTAGTAATAATTTTATTCATTGCAATTGCAGAGGCAGCTGAATTGGAATGAGTATAGGGTATTTTAAGAAAATCTAAAATTGATTGAATTCTACCATCTTCACCAAATTTACCATGAAGGGCATTAAAAACTATTTTTGGCTGTAATTCTTGAATTTTTTCTAAGAAATTATCATCAAAAAATAGTTTTTGGGCATTATAACCCATCTTAATGAGTGACAAAAAAACATTCTCACCTGTCATTTCTGAGACTTGACTCTCGGAATTATTGCCTCCATAAATTACAATAATAAAATCTTCCTTATTGATCTTCATCATTTTTTTGTGATTCTGTTTTTAATTTTTCTTCAGCTTCAACCTCTTCAATTAAGTGACATAATAAATCTTCAAAAGAAACTTTATTTTTATCTGCAATTTTTTTGATATTTTCAACAGAATTCATAAATTCATCTGGTATTTTACCACCAGAATTTACAGATAACCATTTGGCTTGAAATCCCAAAGGATGAGACTCAGAAGAAGGGCGACCAATATAGAATGGCACTTTTTGTATTACACCATTAAAATTGCAATTAATATTAATTTTGCGAACCATTTTTGATATTATATAATAATTTTAAAGGTAATTTTTGGTCTAAAATTTCCTTTGCTTTTGATATAGATTTAAAAATATTGCCAAATTTCCCATTTAATAATAAAATATGAGCAGTATTAATTACAACAATATCATAATAGGAATCTTTTATTCCAGAAAATAATTCAATCATTCTATTATAATTATAATCTACATAACCACCCTTAATATCTTCTATTTTAGAGATTTTAATATCAAAATCCAATGGAGAAATAATATTTTTATTTACCTCGCCATCCTTCACATCAAAAATATAGCTTTTATCACTTACTGAAATCTCATCTAAACCATCGAAAGAATGGGCTATTATTACTCTTTTCTTATTTAATTTTTGGCAGGATTTGGCCATAATTTCTGATATTTTATAATCACTACAGCCAATTAATTGATAATTGGGGTTAGCAGGATTTAAAAGTGGCCCTAAATAGTTAAAAATGGTTTTTATTTTTAATTCTGCTCTAGCTTTAGCAACATTTTTAAAAGATGGGTGAAAAAATGGAGCGAAAATAAAAGCTAAATTAAATTTATTAAGATAATCAGTAATTTTGATAGGATCATCAAGCATAGTAATGTTAGCTTTAGAAAAAATATCAGCTGACCCAGATTTTGATGAAACTGCTTTATTGCCATGTTTAGCAATTTTAATATTTGCACAAGCAGCAACAAAACTAACAGCAGTAGAGATATTTAATGTATTTAAACCATCTCCTCCTGTACCGCAAACATCAAAAATATCACCAGAAATATTGATTTTTCTAGATCTTTGGGAAAAGGATTTAATAGCTGCCAAAATTAAATTTTCTGAAATGCCAATTTGATTTATTTTTAATAAAATTTCTTTAATTTCATCATCTTGTAATTTACCATCAGCAATATTGCAAAAAATATTATATGAATCTTCAAAATTAATATTTTTATTTAAATTTGAGTAAAGCATTTTTGATTGAAAAAATTATAATAATAGCAATAAAGCAATAAATAACATTCATCATAGCCATACTAATACCAAAAATTTCAAATGCTGGATCATCGCATTTGACTGCCGATTTTTGCATTATCATTTCTGTCAATTGCTCAATATTGCTCATATTTAAAAGATCCAACCCCGAACAGCTAGTAGGGAGGTCAAATAATTTTTGTTCTATACCAACATGATATAAGCCTAGGATCATATTTCCTAAAAATAATAAAATTAATAAATAGAAAATATATTTTTTAATTTTGATATTATGAATAAAAAAAATGGAACATAATGAAAGAAATAAAATGCTAAAAAATGGTATTCTTTGATAAATACAAAGATTGCAAGGATTTAAGCCAAAAATATATTCGGAAATATAGGCAATAATGAGCGGAATTAATGCCAATAGAAAAATAATTATATCAATTTTAATTTTAAATTTTGACATTATCTATATTTCTTATCAGTAAGTAATTTTAGCAGCGCCATTCTAATGAAAAGCGAATTTTGGGCCTGAGTAAAATATTTAGCTTGCGGGAAAGAATCAACTTCAATATCAATCTCATCAACTCTTGGCAATGGGTGCATAATTGACAAATCCTTCTTACCCTTTTTTAAAAGATCAGTGCTAATTTGATATTTATTTTTAACAATTTGATATTCCTTTTCATCTTCAAATCTTTCTTTTTGGATTCTAGTGACATATAAAATATCCAAATCCTTAATGGTATTTCCTAAATCCTCAGTTTCAATAATTTCACCATTTATTTTTTCAATTGCCTCTCTTCTTTTTGTTGAAATTTGAGATAATTTGTGAGAAATAAGATAAAATTTATTATTAGGATAGAGATTTAAGAGCTTAACTAAAGAATAAATTGTCCTACCATATTTTAAATCACCAACAAAACCAATTTTAAGATTATCTAACCTGGCCTTATCTTGTTTGATAGTAAAAAGGTCGGTTAGTGATTGCGTAGGATGCTCATTAGAACCATCACCACCATTAATTACTGGAATCTCACAATTGCTAGAAAATTCTAAAGCACTATCATTTTTGGAATGGCGAATAATCACCAAATCTGCATAATTACCAATGATACGACCCATATCTGAAAGTGATTCACCCTTTTTTGCGGCAGATGAAAGACCATTTTCTAAAGAAATTAAATTGCCTCCCAAACGCATCATGGCACCTTCAAAAGAAAATCTTGTTCTACTACTTGGTTCAAAAAATAAAGTGGCTAAAATCACCCCTTCAAGATCAGAATATTTTTTAATTTTATTTTGTTTCAGATCCTTTTGATAATTTGTTGCTAAATCAAAAATTAAATCAATGTCATTTTGACTGATTTGATTGGCACTAATTAAATTTTGAAAGGAGATTTTTTTCATAATATTATTCCATTTTTTATAGCCTCTTTTTCAATTTCTCTAGTGGAATCTTTTGCAATTATAACATCAATTTTCTGTTCTCCTATCTCATCTTCTAAAGCTATAATAAAGTCAAATTTTTTCTGATGTAAATTATCCTTTATATTGGTTTTTACATATAGATCAATATCGCCCCCCTTTTTATTGTCATCAATTCTGCTACCAAAAAGAAAAATTTCAACATCCCTACCAAAAATTTTTTTGGCATTCTTAATAATTGAATTTCTCTCAAAATTACTTATCCTCATATTTAGAAATATAATTTTTAATATTCTGATAAATTTTTTTTATATTCTTATATGCCAAAATTGCCTGATTTAAATTTACAATTATATCTTCATGATCATCAGGATATTCATGAGTTAAATTATTTCTTAATAATCTATAATTTTTCCAATTATTCGCATCTTTGATCAATTCTAATTTTTCCATTTTATTTATTACATCAATAAACGGCATGTTATTTTTATATTCTCCAATCAAATTTAGAGTATATTTAAATAATTTATTACTCATTATATCTTGGATTCTAATAAAATTAAAAGCAAAAGCATCTATGATTGATCTTTTATACCATTCATCAAAAATTTTTTCATCAATATTATCCCAAGATCTTATTTCCTCATAAATTGGAATGGTATTTTCAAAATGTCTATCTAATAAATGAATTATTGAATTAATCATATGTAATTTAAGTACAAAATTTTAAGATCTAAAATATCAATTATATTCTACAAACTCTAACCTTACCACTAATATTCTGTCCCATATCTTGTAAACAAACTACATCAAAATCTCCTTCATTATCATGAATTTTTCTGATTGAACGAGAAATATATCTAGCAGCATTAATAGTTGTAAAACAGAAAACCTGATTCATTAACATAGCTCGTCTTAAGCCAAATGATCTAGAAATTGAAATAGAATCGGAAGAAGTATTAATAGCTAAAGAAATTTTACCATCATTAGCCAAATCTACCACATTATAACCATCTTCACTTTCTTTGCTGACTCTGGCAACATCTTTTAAACCTTCCAAGCTCAAGAATTTTTCAGTATTGATAGTAGCATAGATTTTATAACCACATTCTTGAAGATTCTTGACAATTTCATATAATTCTAAAGTTTTATCTTTTTCTTTCACTGAAATTAAAGCACCGCCCTTTTCCAAAATTTTAGGACTCACACCTAATTGTGCTTTAAAGAAAGCAATATCAAAATCCTCATCAACGCCCATAACTTCACCTGTTGATTTCATCTCTGGACCAAGAAGAATATCCGTATTAGAAAATCTAACAAAAGGAAAAACGACCTCTTTTACTGAGTAATATTTTTCACTATAATTAATCGCTTCTTTTAAATTAAATTCTGCTAATTTTTGCCCTGTCATTAAAAGAGAAGCAATTTTAATAATATTAATGCCCGTTGCTTTGGCCACAAAAGGTGCAGTACGAGAAGCTCTTGGATTAACTTCAATAATATAAAGCTGATTATCCTTAATAGCATATTGTACATTCATTAAACCACAAACTCCAATTTCTTTGGCTAATTTAACTGTACTTTGCTTAATTTGTTGAATTTGATCCTGTGTTAAAGAAAATGGCGGTAAAGAACAAGCTGAATCACCAGAATGAATACCGGCTTCCTCAATATGTTGCATAATACCAACAATCTCAACATCCTTACCATCACTTAAAGCATCAACATCAATTTCAATAGCATTTTCAAGGAATTTATCAATCAAAATTGGCCCATCTAAAATAACCGCTTTATTTTGTTTGATATATTTTGTTAAGGCCATATGATCATAAATAATTTCCATAGCACGACCACCAAGAACATTAGATGGACGAATTACAACTGGATAGCCAATTTTATTGACAGAATTCTCAATTTCTTCTAATTTATGGCAAATATCATTTTCTGGCTGAATAAGATTAATTTTATGAAGTAATTTTTGGAATCTTTCACGATCTTCGGCCAAATCAATCTTATCAAAAGAAGTGCCAATGATTGGTAAATTAAATTTACTAATATATTTGGCTAATTTTAGAGCTGTTTGACCACCAAATTGTGTAATTACACCAAGTAAATTACCTTTTTCTTGCTCTTTTTTGATAATTTCCAAAACATATTCTGCTGTCATTGGCTCAAAATAAAGCCTGTCAGAAGTATCATAATCAGTGGAAACAGTTTCTGGATTGCAATTAATCATGATTGTTTCATAACCAGCTTCTTCAAGGGTAAAACAAGCATGGACACAAGCATAATCAAATTCAATTCCCTGACCAATTCTATTTGGTCCACCACCTAAAATAATAACTTTTTTTCTGTCAGAAATTTTAGACTCACATTCAGAGCCAGTAATATGATCACCCTCATAGCAAGAATACATATATTTAGTGAAGGATTGAAATTCTGCCGAACAGGTGTCAATTCTCTTATAAACAGGATTAACTTCTAATTTTTGTCTTAATTTGGCAATATCAAACTCATCCTTTCCTGTTAATTTTGCTAATCTAGCATCAGAAAAGCCCAATTTTTTTAATCTTAATAATTCTGCTTTGTCATTTTTAATGCCACTTTTCCTGATTTTTGCTTCCTGATCAATAATTTTAGCAATTTGCTTAACAAACCATTTATCATAATGAGTAATTTGGCAAATTTCAGAGATAGAAATATTATATCTTAAAGCCTGGGCAATTAATAAAATACGATTGGGACTAAAGGATTTTAATTTTTCCTTAATAATTTCCTGATTTTGTTCTATAGAATTTGTGGCTAAAACATCATCAATTTCAACTTCTGTAAAACCATCTAAACCAATTTCCATTGAACAAAGAGCTTTTTGAATAGATTCGGCAAAATTACGACCAATAGCCATAGCCTCACCAACTGATCTCATAGCACTTGATAGGATTGGATTAGTATCTTGGAATTTTTCAAAAGTAAATCTTGGAACTTTAGTTACAATATAATCAATTGTTGGCTCAAAAGAAGCCGGAGTAACTTTAGTGATATCATTTTGAATTTCATCCAAACTATAACCAATAGCCAGCAAAGCTGCAACTTTTGCAATTGGAAAACCAGTAGCCTTGGAAGCCAAAGCTGAAGATCTTGAAACTCTTGGATTCATCTCGATCACTACCAAACGACCATCTTTAGGATTAACAGCAAATTGCACATTAGAACCGCCAGTTTCAACACCAATTTCTCTGATAACAGCAATTGAAGCATTACGCATTTTTTGATATTCCTTATCGGTAAGAGTCAAGGCTGGTGCAACCGTGATAGAGTCACCAGTATGAATACCCATCGGATCAATATTTTCAATAGAGCAAATAATGATAGTATTATCTTTACTATCACGAATAACCTCCATTTCATATTCTTTCCAACCAATTATTGATTCATCAATTTGCACCTCACCAACTGGCGATAAATTTAAACCATTTTTAACAATTTTCTTAAATTCGGCCATAGTTTCGGCAATTCCGCCACCACTACCACCAAGAGTAAAGGAAGGACGAATAATTGCAGGCAGACCAATTTCCTTAACAGCCTCTAAAGCTTGATCTATTGAATTAATAACAGCATTTTTTGGAACTTCCAAACCAATTTTCCCCATTGCCTTATTGAATAATTCTCGATCTTCAGCCTTTTTAATAGCATCAGAATTAGCACCAATCATTTTGACATTATATTTATCTAAAATACCTTTTTTCTCTAATTCTAAAGCACAATTTAAGGCCGTTTGACCACCAACAGTTGGTAAAATTGCATCTGGCTTCTCCTTAATAATAATTTTTTCAACAATTTCTGGTGTAATTGGCTCAATATAGGTACGATCAGCTATTTGCTGATCTGTCATGATAGTTGCAGGGTTAGAATTGATTAAAATAGTTTTATAACCTTCACTTTTTAGGGCTTTACAGGCTTGAGTTCCAGAATAATCAAACTCACAAGCCTGACCAATCACAATAGGACCTGCTCCAATGATTAAAATTGATTTAAATTGATTATTTTTTGGCATTTATTACATTATTTTTGAATTTTTCAAAAAGATATCTACTATCATGAGGACCAGGAGAACTTTCGGGGTGATATTGTACTGAAAATACTGGTTTATTTTTAAGTTCAATACCTTGAATTGTCTGATCAAAAAGAGAAATATGAGTAATTTTGACATCATCAGGAACAGCATCCTTTGAGGCACAAAAACCATGATTTTGACTGGTAATTTCAACAAGATTATTCTCTAAATTTTTAACTGGATGATTGGCACCCCTATGACCTTGATGCATTTTTTCAGTCTTAAGACCAGAAGCTAAACATAATAATTGATGACCCAAACAAATACCAAAAATTGGTATATTTTGATCAAGTAATTTTGAAATAACAGGAACAGCATATTTGGCAGTTGCTAATGGATCAGCTGGACCATTAGAAAGAAAAATACCATCAAAATCTGTTGCCATAATCTCTTCAAAAGAAGACTCTGCTGGCAAGATTGTTAAATCAAAATTTTGCTCGGCTAAACATCTCAAAATATTTTCTTTAATACCATAATCAATTACAGTAATTTTACATTTTTTATCTTTAGGATTAATTTTTGGATATTCTAATTTTGTTAAATCATATAATTTTTTATCCCAATCATATGGCTTTTCAGTGCTAACTTTTGATGCCAAATCAACTCCTTTTAAAGTTGGAATATCAGTAATTTGGGAAATTAATTTTTCTATATCAATTTCTTCACCCTCTTTGGCAAAAAAAATAATAGCATTACAAGCACCCTTATCACGAATATTTTTGGTTAAAGCACGAGTATCAATATTACAAATAGCAGTAAGATTATTTTTGCAAAGCCAATCATTTAAATTGCATTCACTTCTAAAATTTGAATCTTCAGTAATTTCATCACGAAGGACCAAACCTTTACAGTAAGGTTTTTTAGATTCATGATCAATTTCATTACAACCAACATTGCCAATATGAGGAAAAGTAAAAGTGATAATCTGACCAGCATAGGATGGGTCAGTTAAAATTTCTTGATAGCCAGTAATTGAAGTATTAAAACAAATTTCACCAATTGTTTGCCCATGAATACCGGCACCCTTCCCGAAAAAAAAACTACCATCAGATAAACATATGACGGAATTTAAATTTTCATCGGCTGTAATTTTCATTAGATCTTTTTATAATAAAATATATTGGTTCAAATTTGCTGGAAAGATTATAAAAGTTGCTTCTGAGTTAGTCAAGGAGTTATGATGATGATTTTTTTAAATATTTCTCAGGATTAATAGCTTCTTTTTTATGTCTTAAGCTAAAATATAATTGCTTTTCTGAAACATTACCAGTTGATCCCATATTAGCAATTTTATCACCCTTTTTAATAATCTGTCCTTTTTTGACCAAAATATCATCCAAATGAGCATAGGCCGAAATCCAACTATTAGAATGTTTAATAATAATTAAATTACCATAACCTCTTAATTCATTACCAATATAAGCAACTTTACCACCTCTCACAGCAAAAATATTATCACTAACATTAGATTTAATATTAATGCCATCATTATATAAGCCCCCTGATTTTTGTCCAAATTTTGAAATTATAGTACCAGATTGCACAGGCCAGATAAATTTACCATCATTTTTAATGATTGGCATTTTTTTATTTGGCCTTTTGATTGTTTTTCTAGATTTTTTTCTGATAGAAGCTGTTTCTGAAATTCTGATTTTATCACCAATTTTAATATTATAGGGCTTTTGCAAATCATTTAATTTAATTAAATCGGCAATTTTCATATCATAATTTCTAGCGATAGAATATAAATTATCGCCAGATTCAACCTTATGATATTTAAAAGATGGTAATAATAATTTTTGTCCAGCTTTTAGAATATAAGGCTCTTTTAAATTATTAATTTCAATGAGATCGCGATTAGGAATATTATAGGTGCTGGAAATAGCATATAATGTGTCACCTGGATTGATAATTACCATGGTAGAATTTTTACGATCTTCAATTTTAGATTTATTTCTAATAATTGTTTTATTGCCTCTAATGCTATCCAGATTTTTTTGATTTAAAATGTCAAATTTTATCCTATTTTGCTTGTAATAATTTTTGCTCGAATATATCTTATTTTGGTGTGAAATAATATCGGCCTTATTGCCAGAACAAGCCTGCAATATTATCAATAATAAAATAGTTAATAATCTCATTTTATGGAAATATTTTTAATAATTATCCTTGGCCTAATTTTTGGCAGTTTTATCTCCATGGCAAGTTATCGCTTGGCCAGCGAAGATGGTAAAATATTTGATCTTATAATAAGAAGATCTTTTTGTCCAAAATGCAATAATATTTTAAAAATAAAAAATTTATTTCCAATAATTTCTTGGATTTTACAAAGAGGAAAATGCTCCTATTGCCATGCTAAAATTTCACCGCGCTATGTTCTGACTGAAATATTCACTGCTTTATTTTTCCTAATTAGCTATTTGGCTTTGGATCAAAAATTTGATCTCAATTTGGTCATAATCCTATTAATATTAGTCACCCTATTAATTGCCTCTATTGTTGATTTAGAACATTATTTTATTCCAAATATTACCCAGATTGTCTTATTAATTTTAGGCTTTTTCTACCATATTTTTATCACTCGGGATTTAAATTTTATAACACATTTATATCACGCTTTCCTATATGGTTTTTTTATCTATTTTATCTATTATTTGTATTTAATTTTCAAAAAAAAATATGTTGTTGGAATTGATGATTTAAAATTTTTTCCAATTGCTGGATTCTTCCTGGGAATTGATAATTTTGTTTATTTTATTGCATTTCTTGGAATTTCTGGTATAATTTATGGTATGATATGGAAAATTTTAAAAGAAGATAAATGCTTTCCCTTTGCCCCAGCATTATCTTTTGCTTTATTGATGAATTTATGGGGTTTTAATGATTTCTCATATCTGGATGAAATTATGCAAAATTTATATCTTAAATTTATATAGGAATTGTTTAGATTATTTTCAAAAATTTTGATGAAAAACGGATGAGATATATGAAATTAAAACTTATAATAACATTAATATTTACCTTTTGGAGTAATATTACTATTGCTGCTTGCTATATTGGTGGTAATGACAATCATGGCATTAATATCAAAGGTTTGCATATTATATTCTCTAATAAAAATGCAGATTCTTGCCCTGATAATAAAGCTCCATATATTTTGATTACTCCGGAGGGAAGCAATATAAAAACTACTCAAGAACTTAAATTTACTATTTCTATATTAGATTCTAATTTTAAACAATCTGGCGATAAGATTAATTTAATGAGTTTTTACTCTGATGAACATCAAATAGCTGAAATATTCATATATCATGATGGATCTAGTGCCTTTATTCGTTCAGACCCATCAAATATTATTGATGAGGCTTTTAATAAAAAGACAGAATATGTTATTTCAAGTAATAATTTGCAATTTTCGTCAATATCTAAAATAAAATTTGCAAATACACCGAAAAATAAAAATGAATATCAATTTTTTGGCAAAATAGATGATATAAAATATGGTGACTTACCTATTATATCTTCCAAACCTTATAGAATTAATTATAAGTCTTACTCACCCTATAATGCTAAGAATCGCATAAAGTCTGCCGTCAAATTAAAAGAGGGTATAAAATCAGAAAATCCAGTAATTTATTATGATCATACCTTAGATTATGACCCAGAAACAAATAAGGGTAAATTAGAACCGATTAAATGTAAGCAAGGCTATTCCCCTGGACCTATAAATGCTGGTCATTATTTTAGAAAAGATACAAAGGAAATTATGTTTCATGGCTGTTGTTTTAAAAACACATATACAAGTAAAGAAAAACAAGATCATCCATCATTATCTTTAACCAAAGATATAACTTTTGATGCAAAATATTCTTATAGTTATAACGATATAAATCAAATGGATTTATCAACTGCAAAAACAAAATTGCCTAGTACAAATGCTATAAAATGTTCTTCTGGAACTGGTTATATAATAAGTAATAATATGGCATCCTATTATTTTGATATTGATAGTTGTAAAATGAAATTATATGGTGAATGTGCGGGAGATAGTAAAATCCACCAATCATCGATGGGTGCAAAAGAGAAATTAAATTATTGTTCTACAATCCAAATTGGTCATAGTTTTAAAGATAAAAATTCTGGCCCAAAAACAATTGATTGCAAAAATGGTTGTATTCACGAAGATAAGAGTAATTTATTATCATATAGTATTTCAAATGGAGTTGTTGAGATTTCTGGCGGTAAATGTATAGGAGAAACAAAGTCAATTAATAAGTGGTTACCTACTTCAAATAATTTACCTTTGGGAATAGATGGTCGCCAAAATTTACAATATGTAGCTGATAACATAGAGAATAGAACAAATATTATTGGCAAGATACCTTGTAAAGCAGGTTATGATGGATTAGTTCAATATTCTTTTAATAATGGCAATATTATATTTCATAATGCAAATTGTGTAGCAAAAAAATATTCACTAAATGACTCTCCTGATAGTAGTTTGGAAGGTTTAAATGTAAACCACACTGTTCATTATCACGAATCCAGTCTAGTAACATTGAATGCTTTGGCATGTAAAGCAGATTACAGTCCTAATAATTTGAAATATTATTTTATTGATGGAGTTGGAGATTCCAACCCAACTTTAAAAATAATGGGTAGTTGTGAAAGAAATTCATGCTCTGCCACAAATATCAATAACAACAATCCACCAAACACATTAAATATATCAACCCCTGAAATAACAAGCAACTCTAATTGCCGCAATAATAATGGCAATATATCTTGTGCAGTCAATGCAGAAATTTTGCTTGATTGCGATCGAAATAATGGCTATATTGCATCATCAAATCCTCCTAAAAAGATTTGTCAATCTAATAGAAATTGGTCTGTATCAGGCAATTGTCGTCGAGATGAAAATTATTGTGGTGCTGCACCATCTGTGGCAAATGCCAATACTTCTTCAACATTGTCAGGATATTTAGGACAAAATATTACAACAAATTGTAATAATGGATATACTGGTACTATTAATTTGACATGCCAATCTGGTGGTAATTGGTCTGTATCAGGCAATTGTCGTCGAGATGAAAATTATTGTGGTGCTGCACCATCTGTGGCAAATGCCAATACTTCTTCAACATTGTCAGGATATTTAGGACAAAATATTACAACAAATTGTAATAATGGATATACTGGTACTATTAATTTGACATGCCAATCTGGTGGTAATTGGTCTGTATCAGGCAATTGT
>Ga0257114_1000314_pt1 | contig 37343 bp, 36 predicted proteins | sample SI112_10mmetaG_FD_190149 | JGI IMG/M metagenome (GOLD analysis project Ga0257114, IMG submission 190149) | Marine microbial communities from Saanich Inlet, British Columbia, Canada - SI112_10m | ecosystem: Environmental > Aquatic > Marine > Inlet | place: Canada: British Columbia | collected...
TGATAGATTGCTTTTTAAAAATAATTTGACATCTCGTGAGGCCATTATACACCGCATCTTCATTGGGCAGGCTAGGATGATTGCAGGATTATGGCCAAATTTATATGAAGAAGGCTCTTTAGAGTTCTTTTCAGATAAACAATTAGAATATACCCATTACCCTGAAAAAATAAAAAATGATGATATTAACTATCCAGAAGGTTCACTATTGTGGGAGTTTGGTGAGGAAATAGCTTTTAATAGTAGCATGCAAAAAAATCACAAAATTATTTTAACAACGATAGGCACTTATAAATTCTATTACATCAATAATGATGAAATAATGGCTTTCATCAGAAATTAATATCTAATTAAGGAACTAAAATGAATAACCTTATTTTAAGAAATGCAATTATTCTTGCTTTGACAATGTCTTCACTTTATTCACAACAAAAAAGAGTAATGTGGAAGGAGTTAATAGATAAAAAGGGTGTAAAGTATGTATATGGTTCAAAAAAACCATTCTCAGGTAGAGTCTTTGATAACTACAAAAATAAGGGAAGAAAACTCACTGGGGAATTAAAAAATGGTAAAATGCATGGTAATTGGACATTCTGGAATGAAGATGGTAAGACAGATAGAGAAGAATCATATTTGTTGGACCAAAAAAATGGAGAATGGACCTATTATGATGATAGGGGAAATAAAAAAAAATCAGAAAGATATATAAAAGGAAAGAAAACCGGTTCAGTTAGTTATTACCACGCGAATGGTAATAAATCTAAAGAAGAAATATATATTAATGACAAGCGAGAAGGGAAATGGACGGCCTGGTACTCTAACAGTAAAAAGGAAAAAGAGGAGTTTTATAAAAAAGGTAAAAAAGTTGGTAAATGGAATTATTTTAATGAAAATGGTAAAAAGGAAAGTGTTATATCATATAAAAATGATTTTAAAGATGGCAAGTCAATCTATTATTTCGAAACTAATGGTAATAAAAATCGTGAAGAAAGTTGGAAAAGAGGTGTCGAAAATGGATTGTGGGTATGGCTAGATCAAAAAAGGCAAAAAGTTAAAGAGGGAAGTTATAGAGCAGGACAAAAGCATGGCTTATGGATGAGCTTCAATGATGCAGGAAAGAAAATTGAAGACAGTCGATGGAAAGATGGAGAGCTTTTTGGTAAAACTACATTATGGAATGGCGATGGCACCAAGACTACTATGAAAAGTTTTAAATCAGATGAAAAAGATGGTTTATGGGTTTGGTGGGGTCCAAAGGGTCAAAAAATTAAAGAAGGTAATTATAAGTTAGGAAAGAAAAATGGGACATGGACATACTATTATGGAAATGGGTCGAAGAAGCGGATTGAGAATTATGCAAAGGATAAAAAGCATGGGAAACTAATTAAGTGGTTTGAGAATGGACAAAAATCTCAAGAAGAAGTATATAAAAATGATAAAAAAAACGGGAAATTTATTTACTGGTTTGAAAATGGAAAACTTGAGAAAGAAGAAAAATATTCAAATGATGTTCAAACAGATGGAAAACATTATGATTATTTTGATAATTAAGTAGAATATATTGTTGATAATTAATGCTTAGATATGCTTATTTAATTATTCTATGTATAGAGAAAAACTCTTTTTTTAGTTTGTAGGTTTTTAGTTTATGGTTTTATTTTATGAGCTAACATAAAAAGCAAGCGATTAGACATATTAAATGTTTATACCAAAAACTCATTCTTAAAGACAACTTCAAAAAATCACGTGAAAAAATATTTAATTCGGATTTCAATTATTTCTATAATCGGGTTTTTAGTATATTACTATTTAATAATTTGGTCGACTCATCTTTAATTTTCTTTTAAATAAATGAAAATAACACCAAAAATACTGCTTGTAATGATATTTTGGATGACAGTTATTACGGGAGCCATTTTTAGTATAAATGCAGCTCTTGATATACCGGATGAAATAACTGGGCCTGTTTTTTTTTTATCAATTGGAATGACGATTTCTTCAACAATCAACTACTATAGATAAATGAAATATAAATTAGTTATATCAATGCTCTTAATCACGTCGATAATTTTCTCTTTTGAGGAAAAAGAATTAATTTTTATTTATAATGCTAAAAGTGGTTTAGTTAATGAAATGATTGATTTCGCTCATAAAATAATCAGCCCCGAAACTTACGACTGTAATCTTTACGCTATATCGTATGGTACATTTACGAAAAAAAAAAGATGGTCAGATTATATTAATTCTTTACCAATTAAATCGACATTTACATATAAAGATAAAATCTCGGCTTTGAAAAAAGAGTTAAGTAGTTTAAGGTTTCCAACTATAATCATTCGTGATGGCGTGCAGTTAAACGAGATAATTTCTAGGAATGAAATAAATAGTATTAAAAATTTGAATCAATTAATTAGTCTCTTAAACGAAAGGTTAGATGAAAACGGAATGGAACAAAAAAAAGGTAAAGATAAAAATGTTACTGAGCAGGAATGGGAAAAAAAATTAACACCAGAAGAATTTCATATATTAAGGGAAAAGGGAACGGAAAAACCTTTTACGGGTGAATATGATAAGTTTAATAAAGAAGGCATGTATAAATGTGCTGGTTGTGGTACTGAATTATTTTCTTCTGTTACAAAGTATGATTCTGGATGCGGGTGGCCTGCCTTTTATGAAGCTCTACCTGATAAAATTGAAGAGACAGCGGATAACACATTTGGCATGAAGCGTATAGAAATTACATGTGAAAACTGTGGCGGGCATTTAGGGCATGTATTCAATGATGGCCCTCAGCCTTCTGGATTAAGGTACTGCGTTAATTCAATATCTTTAGATTTTGATTCAGAAAAGTAATTAAACCATTAGTCACAACTATTCTAAAATTGATTTTATGACTGGATTATAGTTTTAAATCTTATCTGTTTTTTTCATAATTCTTCATTCTGTTTTCAAAGTCATTTTTGTCCCTAGCTTGAAGTAGTGGGCTAATTTCAATATTTTTTCGAATGCTAATACTTGGCACTTTACCATAGTTATGACCTGGATAGATAATCGTACTTTGAGGCAATGTAAGTATGGTTTTATAAATTGAATTATATAAATCCTTTACACTGCTGCCATTGCTTATCGTTCTGCCAGTCCTTCCAACGAACATTGTATCTCCTGTAAAAATTATATTTTCAAAATGAAAGCAAATAGAATCAAAGTAGTGCCCAGGAGTGTGTAATGTTTTAATATTTAATTTTCCTACTTTGATCGTTGAATTATGCATTGAAGGAAAATAATTATTTTCACTAGTATTTAATTTTGATTCAGGGTGGCCGACTATTTTAATGTCAGGATAGCGATCAATAAAACTTTTAATGTATTTTACATGATCATTATGCGAATGTGTTATGAAAATAGCTGATGGTTTATTTTCTTGAGAAAATTCTAAAATGCTTGGGTGTAAACTAGCATCAATAATTATTGACTCTGTTGTCTTTAAGCAAGTAAGTATATAAGAAAAATTTTTATCATATCCACCTTCAAAAGATTGGATTGAAAAGGTTGAATTAAGTTTATTTATATTTTTACGCATTTTTTAACTTTTTTACACTAATTTGTCATATAGTAAATTTATAAAATAAAAATATGAGTGATTATAACGAAAAGCTTCCTTGGATATTAATCTTAGGGGGGTGTGCAATCTTGGCTTTACGCCTAATTGTAGCTTTATTTTCCAGCTTAAGTCTAATTGATTGGCTTGCCATTATTATAGTTTTTGCGGGATTAATTATTTTAATTCTGAACAATAACAATAAATAATTAATAGTTCATTTTCAAAAAAATAAACACCTTAACAGAAAGAACCCAATGCAGAATAAATTTTACATGAAACCATTTATATTAATGACTTTTTTAACTTTTTATATATCTTGTAGTAATAGTGGTGTTGACCGAAATCAAGATATCGCAATAAACATAGTTGATAGTGTTGATTCAATAAGCTACTCCATTGGAGCTGATATTGGAGATAATTTAATCAATCAAGGCATAGATATTAACTATGATGCTTTTTTAGGAGGATTTAAAAATGGTTATGAAAAGAAAACACATCTTTTAACCACGAATGAAAGAAAACAACTTTTTAAAACAATGCAAGATCGTATGCGAACAAAACAGCAAGCTGAATCTAAAAAAGCTTTAGAAAAGGCAGAAACTTTTTTGAAGGACAATAAAGATCAAAATAATGATATATTAGAAACAAAATCAGGACTTCAATATCGAGTAGTAAGAAAAGGTAAGGGTAAGTCTCCAGACGCTGCTTCTGATCAGGTAAGAGTCAATTATGAAGGAAAATTAGTGGATGGTACAATTTTTGACAGCTCTTATGAAAAAGGGGAGCCATTCGTTACTAGATTGAATAGGGTAATCAAAGGATGGACAGAAGGTATACAATTAATGAATGAAGGCTCTGAGTATGAGTTTTTTATCCACCCCAGATTAGCGTATGGTCCAAGACCAAATAATAATATTCCCGCAAATAGTGTTTTGATTTTTAAGGTGGAATTACAAAAAGTATTTGAGAAGAATATAAAATAAAAATTCACTTTAGATAGTACCCCGGACAGGACTCGAACCTGTGGCCCCCGGATTAGAAATCCGATGCTCTATCCAGCTGAGCTACCGGGGCATAATATCGTAAAAATATAGTATCTTAAATTACTTTATCAATTAGACTTTTTCGAATAAAATATTAGCTTATTTTCTCGACGAGGTCTCCTCTATAAAAATCTTGACATGAACCTTTAAAATTTCGTACTATTAATAGGCAGAGGGAGTGAGATTTTACTCTAACCACTACCATAAAAAACAAATCAAACAATAATCGGAGGCTTTAATGGCTGAAAAAGTAAAAAATACAGGCGTATCTAAAGAAAAAGGATACCTATACTATCTAGATAAAGAAGGCGATGTATCTCGTTCGCAAATGGCTCGTGCTGGCAAGGGCGGTGGGAATGCTGAAAAAGTTTCTACAGCTGGTGTTACTAGAGAGTCTGGTTTCCTATATTTTATTGATAAAGATGGTGATGTATCAAGATCACCAATGGCCAGAGGTCGTAAGAAATAGAATATGTTCTTAAAAAAAGCCCTCATCTGAGGGCTTTTTTTTTGTCTTTGCGTATTCATTAAATGTTTTAAATTCCGTGAGGAAATTTATTAAATATTTAAAATAATGAAATTAAAATACAATATATTACTATTAGTTGCATCTGCATTACTTTTGCATCCGTTTTCTTCTTTAAATGCAGACGACCAATTGTTTGGTGGTAAAGAAAAAGATTCCGATTCTAATAATAAAGCATCTAAGCAGATGGTTCAGGAAGAAGTTCCAATTATGGAGATGCCTAAAATTTTGCCACCGATTAGTCGCAACAAGATAGAGTCAGTCATACCTGTAAAAAGGTTACCTGATGGTTGGGTTTTTAGGGATGAGTTGCTCGCTCCCTGGTCAACAAGTTTGCCAGCAGTACTAACGATTGTCCCTGACACTACTGTTGAGGTTGTCTATACAGATGAATCTCGTACGACTAAAGATGGTATAGTGTTACCAATTAAGAGAGCTACTGTTGAGTTTAACTATGTGACGCGTTTAACAATAGAGCGAATCACTCTTGGATTTGTTAATATTGATTATGTTTACAGTACAACTAACAATAGTGATTCACATTATATACTTGAAAGCGTTGTTAAAAAAATAAAATTGAAAGACACTGGTTTCCCGCAGCTTACAGCTGAGGATGTTATTAAACATAAAGTTCTGATGGAATATGGTACTCCAAAGGAATATGACGGAGTTTGGCATAATTATGGAGATGAAAATTCAATCTTTAGAGTAAGAAAGTTAGATGAACGAAATGTTAAAGTTGAAGTTGATGGTTTAACCATTGCAGATAAGCTTAATAAAGCAATTGAAGATGTTTATTCTCAACAGGGTATCGAATATAAGAAGCGTTTAATGATGGATGGCATTGACCTGTAAATTTTTGAAAACTAGAAATGATTATACTGAAAGGCCTGCGATGACAGGCCTTTTTTTATTATTTTATTTCATATTTAACAGTTGTGTTTTTTCTGCTAATTATAAACCAAAAATAACAAATATAGATGTTATTGGCTTGGATAAAACTTTGCAATATGTCGTGGATAGGGAAATCCATCATTCTGTGGACGTCTACATAGATTCAAGCATTGCAGCCCTCGATAGGAATCGAATATTTAATTTGGGTCTTTTTGAAGATGTTGCTTGGCGTTTAGTGCCTCTTGAAAATGGTGATGCAATCCTACAATATATTATGGATGAATCAATAAATAAAACTCCTCCATTATTATTTCCTAGTTATGATGAAGAAAAAGGGTGGTCATTAAACGCTCTATTAATGGTTAAAAACTTGCAAGGTAGAAATCAAACTTTAGAAGTTTTTGCAGGTTTTGGTGGCCAACAAAAAATTCAGTTACTGTTTAGTGATCCATGGTTGTTTGGTGATCATGTTTCATTATCCACTTATTTAGAAAGAAATTCATATGATCATCTTTTTTTAGATAGGAGTATAAATATAAGTAGCTTAAAAATAAGCATTGGTAAATGGTACGGAGAAAAAATAAAGCTTAGATTTTCTCCTGCTTTGATTAAAAAAAGTTTTACAAATAGTATAAATACATTAAACTACAATTTTTTTACCCCAGAGTTAAAAATTGAGATAGATACAAGAGACATTTTTTGGAATCCAACGAAAGGTTCTAGAATTATTCAATCAATTATTCCAATGTTAGGTAATAATACGTTTATTGTATGGAATCAATCTTATAGCTTTTTTTTACCTGCATTTAATAATACAGTTTTAGGATTTAACACAACAATACAAAGAAAGATTGGTCATAAAAATGATGTATGGTTAAACTATTTTGGTAATTCCTATAATATTAGAGGTTGGGATCTGCCAGATAAAATTGATAATTATCGTTTTGGACATGAGTTCCTTTTTTCAAGTTTTGAATTAAGAAAGCTTTTTTTCAATAAGAATGGAGATCGGTTTAGTTTCAAAAAAGGCATATGTATTGTTGCTTTTACTGATATTGGAGCTATTAACAAGAATTGGGAATCTATATCAAGAAATAGTATTTTCGGAGGAACAGGATTTGGAATTAGATTGCCTATACCTATTCTTCAATCTGTCAGAATAGATTTAGGTTGGGGATTTAAAAATAAGGAATTCAATAAGAAATTCAACTTGCATTTTGCAGTTCAACAAAAATTTTAACATAATATTTTTTAGAATTATAAATTATGTTATATAGGAAAGCTTATTGCCTATAAAAAAAATTGATATACTTTCTTACATTTATAGAGTTGGTTAGCGGCTGTAGTTTTAAGACTTCGGTTGCATATAAACTACAATTAGACTTGCAACAAATATACTCGAGTAAGTTCCAACTAACACGCCAATAATCAATGCAAAGGAGAAGGAATGTATTACTTCACCGCCAAAGAAATAAAGTACAAGGACTACAAATAAGGTAGTCATAGAAGTGACAATAGTGCGGCTTAAAGATTCATTGATGCTTCTGTTCACAGTATCAACGATAGATCCTCTTTTTAGAGTTTTTAGGTTCTCTCGAATTCTATCAAATATCACAATTGTATCATTTAGTGAATAGCCAACAATTGTAAGAAAAGCTGCAATGACTGATAGTGAAACTTCATAACCAAGTATTGAAAAAATGCCCAGAGTAATAATTACATCATGAGCTATTGCAGCTATGGCTCCAATAGCAAAAATGAATTCGAATCTCAAAGATATATATATAAGAATTAATGACAGAGCATAAACAATGGCCATAATTGCTTTAGCGCTAAGCTCAGATCCTACTTTAGGACTAATTTTATCTTTTGATAAAACGAAATCTTTTTTGTCTTTTGGAATTGAATTTGGGTAGATTGTTTTTAAGACTTCAATTATATCTTTAGAAAAATTTTCTGGCTCGTTTTCAAATTCAGCAATTCGCAAAGAGACGCTAGAAGTATTACCAAAGTGTTTTATTTCAGAGGAGCTAAAATTAAAATTTTGACCATTAATATTAATATCACTCAATTTAGATCTGAATTCGTTAATATTGACTGGCTTGGTATATTTGACAGCTATTAATGTCCCGCCTTTGAAGTCGATACTTAACTTTGGTCCATTATTTATTATTAATGAAAAAATACCTGCCAATATTAATGAACTAGAAAGTAAAACAGTTAATTTTGAATTATTGATAAAATCAATGTTTGAGTTTTTAATAATCTGCATTTATATACTTAAAGTTTTGATTGATTTTTTGGTTATTGTATAAAAAATAGTTCGTGTAACATATATAGCAGTAAACATACTTATTAATATCCCCCAGAAAAGTACAGTAGCAAATCCTTTAATGGGACCAGTTCCAAATTGGTACAACACTAATGAAGCAATAACAGTAGTTAAGTTTGCATCAATTATAGTTGTAATAGCTCTATTGTATCCTGCTTCTATAGCAGATTTAGGCGTTTTACCTTTGCGAAGTTCTTCGCGTATTCTTTCAAAAATAATAACATTAGAATCAATGCACATTCCTACTGTAAGAATTAATCCTGCAATACCAGGTAAAGTTAATGTTGCACCTAATGATGCTAATACAGCTAAAATAAGAACAATATTCCAAATTAATGCAAAATTTGCAATTGCCCCAGCTGCTCTATAGTAGATGAGCATAAAGATAAAAACGACTCCAAGGCCAATCAGAATTGATTTTTGACCTCTGGCAATGGAGTCTGCTCCCAGACTCGGGCCTACAGTTCTTTCCTCAATGATGTTGACGGGTGCTGGCAAAGCGCCAGCTCTTAAAATAATTGCTATATCCTTAGCTTCATTTATATCAGCAAACCCTTCAATTTGAGTTCTTCCTCCAGGAATTTTTTCTCTAATGTTTGGAGCCATATGAACTTTATTATCGAGCACTATGGCAATGCGTTGTCCAATGTTTGCGCCTGTTACTCTGGACCAAGTTTTTGAACCTTCACTATTCATATCGAGTGATACTACAGGTAATCCTGCGCTTCCACCACCAAGACTACCCAAGCTCGCTTTTGCTTTTTCAACTACACCGCCAGTTAGTTCTGGAACAGTTTCTAAGTAATAAAGTCTGAAATATTCTCCTGATGCTCCTAACGATTCAGAGTCATTACCAAAAATAAACTGTCCTGAAGATGATTTAAGCTTCAGTTTGGCTGCCTCTTGCGATAATAATTTTTTTAAAGCGTAAACATTTTTTGATTTCACAACCAGATCGCCTTGCACAAATTCTATTAATGACTGTAACGGTGAATCAAATGAAAGATCAGATTCTCCACCCAAGCTATCAGATCTAGAATTAGTTGTTTCTCCAAAAATCTCATCAACTGTTGTAACATTGTTTTTTGATTGCTTGGTGGCTTCAGTTGGTTTTTTGTCAAGTTTAGATTCAGAAATAAGTATCTCTAATTCTTCTTCGCTAACTGACTTTTTTAAAATATTGTCAAGCTGAGAAATTATTTCGTTTGTAGAGGCATTGTTTTTAACTAAATAGAATTCAAGTAAAGCAGTACTCTGCAATAGAGCTCTAGCTCTATCAGAATCTTGAATACCAGCCAGTTCTACTAGAATTCTATATTTACCTTGCTTTTGGATTGTAGGTTCAGAAACACCGAACTGGTCTATTCTGTTTTGTAATATTTCTAATACTCTGTTAATTGAATCTTCAGTCTCGTCTTCGATTGCTGCAATGATATCTTCAAGGTTGGATCCATATTCATGATAATATCGAACCACTTTAATGTCGCTATTGGAAATTTTTTCACGAAAAATATTAAAAAAGTTTTCTCCACTGTTTAATCTAAACTCATTAGTTATTTCTTCAATAAGGTTATCAAACTTTTCATTTCGATTTGAAGCAAGACTTTTTACTAGTGCGGGAATATCTGTTTCTAATAGAATGTACATGCCGCCTTTAAGGTCAAGCCCTTGACGAATGATACGCGATTCTATTTGCGCTAATTCACCTTGCTCTCTTAGTAGTTCTTTTTCGTCTGCGTCTAAGCCTTGGTATTTTATGGATGGCCACAAAGAGTAAAATGACCAGCCAAGAAGGACTAAGATTACTAGGTATCTGGGTGTTAAACTATTTTTCAATTTTTAATCTATATTTGTTTAAATGTTGATTTAAGAGCGGAAATTTAACTTTGGACAAGGCTTAGAGCAACATAACATATTCATTTTTATTTAGTAGCATACTTTTTAAATACATTTTTTTGCAAATTAATAAGAATTAATTTAGATGCTATATATTTAATCATGGGAAAAGTTTTATCATTTATAAACCAAAAGGGTGGAGTTGGAAAAACAACTTCAGCTGTCAATGTTGGGCTTAGTCTAGCTGTATCAGAAATAAAAACGCTGATAGTAGACTTAGACCCTCAAGCAAATGCTACGATTGGTTTATCTGATTTAACTAAAAAATCAGATAAAAACATTTATGATGTTTTGATAAATGAAACTGATATTACTGAAGCAATTGCAAAAACGACATTTCCTTGCTTAGATGTTGTACCTTCTACAAATGATTTAGTTGGAGCAGAGGTAGAACTGGTAAATATCATGGCTAGGGAGTATCAATTAAAAAAAGCGTTAAAAAAAATTGTACGCAAATATGATGTAATAATTTTAGACTGTCCCCCATCCTTGGGGTTGTTAACTATCAATGCTTTGACCTCCTCTCATGCTATTATTATTCCAATACAGTGTGAGTATTATGCCTTAGAGGGATTAAGTCAACTTTTAAACACCTTCAGGTTGGTACAGCGTCACCTTAACAAAAAACTTGTAATCGGCGGTGTTTTAATGACAATGTATGATAGTAGATTGAATTTGTCTAAACAAGTGGTCCAAGAAGTTAAAAGCTATTTTAAAGAAAAATTATTTAAAACATTAATTTACCGCAATGTAAAGTTAAGTGAAGCGCCCAGTTTTGGGAAACCCGCGTTACTTTATGACGCGAGCTCGAACGGAGCAAAAAACTATTTAAGTCTAACAGAGGAGATATTACAGCGTGTCATCTAAAAGATTAGGAAAAGGTATTAATGCAATAATTAATCCGACCTCTAAAAAAAGTAAAAAAACTATTAGTGCGCCAGGCGTAAGTAAAATACAACTAAAAGATATCAAGCCAAATCCCGATCAACCAAGACGAGATTTTAATGAAAAGTCTTTAGAGGAATTATGTTTTTCAATTAAGGAGAAAGGTATTATTACCCCGATTACAGTTAGGGAACATACTGGGGCTTATGAAATCATTGCTGGAGAAAGAAGGTGGCGAGCTGCAAAAAAAGCAAAGCTTCGCTCTGTTCCTGCATATATTATTAATATTAAAAGTGCATCTGAAATGATGGAAGTTGCGCTCATTGAAAATATTCAAAGAGAAAATTTAAATCCTATCGAAGAAGCTGAAGGATATGCAATTTTAAATAGTCAGCATAATTTGTCCCATGATGACATCGCTAAAACAATTGGTAAAAAGCGGACTACTGTTTCTAATGCTCTTCGTCTGCTTAAGCTTCCTCCAGAAATTCGTAAAAGTATACGCAATGGAAGGATTTCTGCTGGGCACGGTAGGGCTATACTTCAGAAAAAATCTGTTCCAGCTATGGAGAATTTATGGAAAAAAATCATTAATGATTCTTTGAGTGTTAGGGCAGCTGAAGCACTTGTAAAACCTAAGCTTAAAACAAAAGTTGTAAAAAAATTAAAAATTCATAAGGCTCCTACTCGAGCAATTGAAAATCAGCTGGTCGAGATTTTTGGAACAAAAGTAAAGTTAAAGCCCGCTCAAGTCGGAGGGTCAATAGAAATAACCTACTTTTCAGATGACGATTTGGAGAGAATTATTGATCTTCTTCAGTCACTGTAATTTTTATGGCTAAAAAATTTACCCTTATTGTAATACCGGACGATGATTCTGAAACAAGGTCATATAGCTTCAACAAATTTTTTTTAAATTTTTCATTAGTTGTATTAATTGTATTCTTTTTTGCGAGTATAGGAATAGTGTTTTTTTCTATTCCGCGAATTTCTAATTATGAGAAATTAGATAATAAATACAGCGTTTTAGTAAATGAACGAATGAAAGTCCTTAAGCTAACAGAAAATTTGGAGCGATTAAACCAAATGGATCAATTTGTTAGAAATTCTTTAGGTTCTGAGCTTAATTTTTCTGAAAAACCTGAAATTATCGATAGTGTCTTAATGACCATCCCTGATGACCATTTAATTTCTTTCTCTGACAATATTCCATCTATTATTCCGATAGAAGGGTTTGTAAGCAAGCGAATGGAAGGTGCTTTTTCAAATGTTGATAACTTGCATGGTGGAATTGACATAGTTGCAGAGCAAGGAGCTCCTATTAAATCTACTTCTGCTGGTGTGGTTGTTTTTTCAGGCTGGACCTATGAAATGGGAAATCTGATAATAATTTATCATGGAGATGATTACTTAACTCATTATGGGCATAACCAACAAAACATTGTTTCTAGGCTGGATATGGTTAAAAAAGGAGATGTGATAGGATTAGTTGGTAATACAGGTATTTCATCTGGGCCTCATTTGCATTTCGAAATTTGGAAAGGAGGAAGGTCGATTGACCCTCTGATATATTTTCCAGAATTCATTAAAAAAGACTTAACTTTAAAAAAGTAATGATTAAATCTAAATTTAAAAATGTTCATACAATGATTGGCCCTGATGCTGTATTAAATGGCTCAATTAAACTTGAGCAGGGATTAATTGTTTATGGAAAAGTACTTGGGGACATTAAAACTAGAGGGTCTATTAGAATAGCTCTCGGGGCAATGGTTGAGGGCAATGTAACCGGCGCCAGCATTGTTCTTGGTGGAAAAGTTGTAGGACATTTAAAATCTGAGGGAGCCGTTACATTAAAAAAAACAAGCGAGTTAAAAGGGAATATTAGTTATAGAAAATTGCATATTGAAGATGGTGCTCAGTTTCAGGGCCAATGCGACTTGGCCTTGGATCCTCCAAGTCCATTGACATCTAACAAAGTGGTTTAAAATAAGCGTTTATTAAAAACTTATTTTGAATTTTTTTCAAAAAATTTTACAAAAAGCTGCTCCAGTCATGTCTGCAGTTCATTCTTTGTTTTCTTACGTTATTATCTTATCAGCCTTCGGGTATTTTTTAGATAATAGTTTTAGTACGTTCCCACTGCTGTTTTTAATTGCTCTTTCTATGGGCTTAATAATTGGTTTTTATCAATTATCGCGAGTAACAAACTCTAAAAAAAAGATTTGATGTCACATATTTGGTCGTCCCGTTGAGATTGTTAAAATTCTAAGTTTTATGATAAGTAATAGCACACTATCTAAAAAAAGTATTTAAATAATCAATGTTATTTATTTTAATCACACAGCTTTTATGCTTACCTTTGCGACCTTAAATGTAGTATTTATTTAGTCTTTAACTATAAAACTAATAATTAATGATTACGGATTTATATTAAAATGGTAGCTGCTAACACCAGTCATAGTAATCAGACTGTCCTTGAACAGGTTGGACCTAATATTATTCACCATGTTTCCAACTCAGACATAGCTCATCCAATAATTCATTTGCCTTCATTTTTTGGGATTGATTTTTCAGTTACGAAACATGTTTTAATGTTATGGCTTGTAGCGTTGATAGTTTCAATCGTAGTGATTCTACCAATAAGAAAATATTTATCTAGTAATGGTAAAAAGAAGTCTAACTGGGTTACTTTGATTGAGTATATAGTTGAGTTTGTGAAAGACACAATTGCTGCACCCAATGTCGGTCCTAATTGGGTAATGACATGGACGCCTCTTTTTTTAACATTCTTCTTTTTCATTCTTTTCGCTAACGGTATCGGCATGATTCCAATATTTGATACCATAGGTTTACTAGATAGGTTTCTTTTGAAGACGGATTCTTCTTCAACAATTAATAATTTGCTTCATGGCGGGGTAACGGCAACTGGAAACTTTAATGTAACAGCTGGTCTAGCGGCAGTTACATTTTTCTCCATAATAATCGCAGGCGTTAAAAGACATGGTTTTATCAAGCATTGGGCAAATCTTGTCCCTCATGGCTTAGCTTGGCCAGTATATATTATTTTGATTCCAATTGAACTAATGGGGCTCTTTGTAAAACCATTTGCTCTAACCATGAGACTTGCAGCCAATATGACAGGAGGGCATATTGCAATATTAGCTCTTTTATCGCTAATGGCTATAATTGGAGAAATGTTTTCAAGTGCGGCGGGAATAGGTGTAGCATTTGTATCTATACCAATGGCTGCTGCAATATCAGGCTTGGAAATCATAGTAGTGCTTGTTCAAGCTTATGTTTTTACTTTATTAACAGCTGTGTTTGTTGGCATGGCTATCAATGTACATCATTAACAAAACAAAAAAAGGAAGTATATAATGGATGGAACTTTATTAGTACCTATTGGATTAGGAATAGTTGTAATAGGCGCAGCGCTTGGAATATCAAAATTTGCAGCAGCAGCAGCAGAAGCTATTGCTAGGCAGCCTGAAGCTGCTGATAAGATTAGTGGGGTAGTTCAATTACCGCTTTTCTTATTAGAAGGTGTGGCTATTCTTGCTGAAGTATTCATATTCTTAATGCTGATTCTGTAAACGATGAATCAATATTGGACTATTCCAGGTGATAATGCGCTCCATGAGTCAACTGGTACTCATGGAGCACAATCTGAGCAAAATCCTTTAGTCAAATTAGATCCGGGTCTTTTTATTTGGACGGTTTTAACATTTGTTTTATTGCTCACTGTTTTAGCCAAGTTTGCTTGGAAACCTCTTCTTTTAATGCTTGATGAGAGGAATAAAAGTATTGAAGAATCACTCCTATCCGCTGAAAAAGCTAGGAAAGAGCTCGAAAATATAAATCAAGAGTCTGAATCAATTTTAATGAAAGCAAAAACAGAGGCTCAGTCTATTGTCGGTGAAGCGAAATCAGCTGCTGATAATATGAAAGAAGATATTGTTTCGAAAGCAAGATCTGAAGCAGAGGGTCAACTTGAAAAAGCAAAAATACAAATTAATGTTGAAAAAGATAAAGCTATGGCTGAAATTCGTGGAGAGGTTGTGAACCTATCTATTCATGTAGCAGAAAAAATAATTAAAAAAAACATTTCAAAAGAAGAGAATGTTGAATTAATTAAAAAGTCCTTAGATAGTATGGAAGGTTATGAAGCATAAGTTTTCTGCCAAAAGGTTAGCAGATGTTCTTTTTGAATCTGCAAAATCTAGCGACAGTCTTGATTCGGCAAGGGATTCGATCACTGAGTTTGATAGAATTTTAAGTATAAACAATGACTTGAAAAGTTTTGTTCAATCAAAAAGGTTCTCTCAGACTGAAAAACAAGCAATATTAATTGATTCTTTAGGAGTTTCTTTTAATGGGTTAGTATTGGGTGTTGTGTCTTATGTCGATGGCATGTTAGCTCATAAAACTATCAATCAAATCAAAAAATCGTTTATAGAAAAGTATAAGCATGCCAAAAACATAGTCTCTGTTCATGCTATTTTTAGTGATCAAATTAGCGATAATGATTTGAGGTTTATGGAGAAAAAGATAGGCAATCTTTTAAAAAAAGAAACTGAATTAACTACTGAAGTTGATAAGTCTTTGATTGGTGGCGCTAAATTTAGAATTGAAAACACATTCTTAGATGCATCGATTAAAAGCCAATTAAAAAATATTAAATCAGATTTAATGAAAATATAAGTTAGGGAATTATGGAAATCAAAACAGATCAAGTAACAGAGTTGCTCAAAAAGCAATTAGAAAAATATGATAATGATATTGATGTCTCTGAAGTTGGTGAAATTATAGAAGTCGGAGATGGGGTAGCCAGGGCCTCAGGCTTAGAGAATGTAATGAGTTCAGAATTGGTTGAGCTCCCCAATGGTGTCTTTGGTATGGCTCTGAATCTTGAAGAGGACAACGTTGGACTGGTTTTATTTGGAGATACTAGATTAGTCAAAGAAGGTGATATCGCAAAAAGAACTGGAAAAGTTGTTGAAGTCCCGGTTGGTAAAGAAATTCTTGGTAGAATAGTTAACCCTTTAGGTCAACCTATTGATGGTAAAGGGCCTATTAACACAACAGAGTCGTTACCTATTGAGCGAAAAGCACTTGGGGTCATGGCGCGAAGTCCTGTGAATCAACCATTGCAGACTGGGATTAAAGCAATCGACAGTATGGTTCCAATTGGAAGAGGGCAGCGAGAGCTAATCATTGGCGATAGGCAGACAGGTAAAACGGCTGTTGCTATTGACGCTATTATTAATCAAAAACATTCTCATTCGACTGACGCACCAGTTTATTGTGTTTATGTAGCGATTGGACAGAAAGCATCCACCGTTGCTAGTTTGGTTTCAGAACTAGAAGCACAGGGTGCAATGGAATACACTATTGTAGTGGCTGCTAATGCTTCTGATCCTGCGCCTATGCAGTATATTGCGCCTTATGCCGGTTGTTCTATGGGAGAGTATTTTAGGGATAAGGGGCAACATTCCCTTATTGTTTATGATGATTTATCTAAACAAGCGGTTGCGTATAGACAGATGTCATTGGTTCTTAGAAGGCCTCCTGGAAGAGAAGCTTTCCCAGGAGATGTTTTCTATTTGCATAGCCGCCTTTTAGAGAGAGCATCTAAATTATCAGAAGATCTCGGTGGTGGTTCTTTAACAGCGCTTCCGATAATTGAAACGCAAGAAGGCGATGTATCAGCATATATTCCAACGAATGTTATTTCGATTACAGACGGTCAGATTTTTCTAGAAACAAATTTATTTAATTCGGGAATTCGTCCAGCTATTGATGTGGGTCTATCCGTATCACGTGTTGGTGGTAATGCTCAAATTAAAGCAATGAAGAAAGTTGCTGGTACTCTAAGACTTGACTTAGCTCAATTTAGAGAATTAGAAGCTTTTGCTAAATTTGGATCAGATTTAGATAAATCTACTTTATCGCAACTGGCAAGGGGTGAAAGAATGGTTGAAATTCTGAAGCAAAACCAGTATGTGCCTATGACAGTTGAGAGGCAAATAGCTATCATATTTGCTGCTTCAAAAGGACACCTTGATGATATTGCGATAGAGGAAGTAGCTAATTTTGAAAGCAATCTTTTTGACTACCTGGATGCAAATGCGTCTGTACAACTAAAAGCAATAAGTGAGACTGGTGATCTTAGTGACGAGCAAAGTAAAGATCTCGAAAAAGTTATCACTGATTTTAAAAATAGTTTCGTATCCTAATTTGTGGCTAGTCTAAAAGACATAAGGGACAGAATAAAATCTGTCAAAAGTATCCAAAAAGTTACCAGTGCTATGAAAATGGTTGCTGCTGCAAAAGTTCGTAAAGCACAAGAAAAAATGGAGCAGGCTAGGCCTTATACATCCGCCTTGGAAGAGACGATAAATCATATCTTACCAGACGTTAATAGAGACGATTTGGATTTATTAAATGTTCGAGAAATTAAACGAAAAGCATATGTCATTGTTTCCGCTGATCGAGGATTAGCTGGCGGATTTAATTCTAACATAATAAAAGTTTCTGAAAAAGAAATTGCAGAGTTCGGAAAAGAAAATGTGGATTTGTTCTGTATTGGGAAGAAAGCTAGAGATCATTTTAAAAGAAGAGATTATAATATTGTAGAAAGCCATATCGATTTTTGGAACGAATTAAATTTTGATAATGCTATGATGATTGGTAGAAGTGCTATTGAGCATTTTACAAGCGGTAAGGTTGATGAAATACACGTTATCTATAATTATTTTGTAAATATGGCTCAGCAAGAAATAAGGTCAGAAGTATTACTTCCGCTATCTTATGACGATGAAGGTTTTGAGGAAAAAGACAGATTATATGAACCCTCGAAAGAGGTATTAGTCAGTTCTTTAGTTCCTAGGCATTTGAATATCCAAGTCTGGAAGTATCTCCTTGAGTCATATGCAAGTGAGCAAGCAGCCAGAATGATGGCGATGGAGAACGCAACAACAAATGCTGGGGATATGATAAAAAGTTTAACATTAGAGTTTAATAAGGCAAGGCAAGCTGCTATCACAACAGAAATGCTTGAAATAGTCAGTGGTGCTGAAGCTTTAAAAGAGTAATTAATAGATAAGGAAATTATTATGGCAGCAAAAGGTAAGATATCACAAGTCATGGGAGCAGTTGTTGATGTTGTTTTCGAACAAGGACATTTACCAGATATTTATAATGCACTTTCAGTTGATAGGGGCGATGATGGCACCTTGGTTTTGGAGGTAGCGCAACATTTAGGTGATTCCTCAGTTCGAACTATTGCAATGGATTCTACGGATGGTTTAGTTCGCGGAACAGATGTTTCAGATAGTGGCTCTCCGATTTCAGTTCCTGTTGGGCCTGAAACGCTTGGTCGTCTTTTTGATGTTTTAGGTAACACAATTGATAATAAAAAAGATGTTAAAACTAAAAAGCTTAACCCTATTCATCGTTCAGCTCCGAAACATGATGAACTCGCAACATCTACTGAGATGCTAGTCACTGGTATTAAAGTTGTTGATTTAATGGAACCATATACAAAAGGTGGAAAAACAGGCTTATTCGGTGGAGCGGGTGTTGGAAAAACTGTTTTAATTCAAGAATTAATCAGAAATATTGCGACTGAGCATGGAGGATATTCTGTTTTTGCTGGTGTGGGTGAAAGAACTCGTGAAGGTAATGATTTATATAATGAAATGACAGAATCAGGCGTAATTGATAAAACGACAATGGTTTTTGGCCAAATGAACGAGCCGCCAGGAGCTAGATTGAGAGTTGCCTTGAGTGGTCTTGCTATGGCAGAGTATTTTAGAGATGATGAAGGGAAAGATGTTTTATTATTTGTTGATAATATTTTCCGTTTTACTCAGGCTGGATCAGAAGTATCTGCTCTTTTAGGTAGGATGCCATCAGCTGTTGGTTATCAACCAACTTTGAGTACAGAAATGGGAGACTTACAAGAGAGAATTACTTCAACAAAGAATGGTTCTATCACATCAGTGCAAGCGGTCTACGTTCCAGCGGATGATTTGACAGATCCTGCTCCTGCAACTGCATTTGCTCATTTAGATGCTATTTCAGTTTTGGAAAGAAAAATTGCTGAACTTGGTATTTATCCTGCTGTAGATCCTCTGGCCTCAACATCAAGGATTTTAGACCCTAGGATTATTGGAGATCGTCATTATGATGTGTCTCAAAAAGTGCAATCGGTGTTACAGCAGTACCGCGACTTACAAGATATTATTGCTATTTTAGGTATGGATGAATTATCAGATGATGATAAACAAACAGTCTCAAGGGCTAGGAAAATGCAGAAATTTATGAGTCAGCCCTTTTTTGTTGCAGAACAGTTCACGGGTTTTGAAGGTAGGTATGTTAGCCTAGAAGATACGATTTCTGGGTTTGAAGCTATTATAAATGGAGATGTTGACGATTTAGCTGAAAATTCTTTTGCCTATGTTGGGACAATAGATGAAGCCATTGAAAAGGACAAAAAGGCAGCTGCATAGTGGACTCATTTGTTGTTGAAATTGTAACGCCTATTAGGGTTGTTAACCAAGAAGATGTAAAGTACTTAAGGTGCCCTGGTATTGATGGCTCTTTTGGTGTGATGAAAAACCATAGAAACGGTGTCATTGCTCTTGATGTTGGAGAAATCAAAGTTGAGACTAAAGATGATGTTGAATGGTACGCTACTAGTGGTGGCTTTGTCGAGATTTTGGATAATAAAGTTGAATTATTATTAGAATCAGTCGAGCGGTCTAACGAGATAGATGTCAAAAGAGCTTCTGGCGCTCTGGAAAGAGCGAGCCAGAGAAGAAAAAATACCAAAGAGCCTATTGACAACATCCGTTTGGAGGCATCACTATTAAGAGCAGTGAATAGGCTGAGAGTCTCCAAAAAATAATTTTAATTGAATTTACTTGTAAATCCTCTTTTTATTTTTAATGCATTTTCTTTTTACTTTATATTCTTATAATGTATAAACGAACACATACCTGCGGAGAGTTAGACAATTCTCACATAGGTGAAAAAGTCATATTAAATGGTTGGGTCAACACATCAAGGTTGCATGGTAAAGTTGTTTTTATCGATGTAAGAGATAGGTATGGTAAAACGCAACTAGTTCTTGATGAAACTACGTTTAGTAATGAATTCGATAGCATTAAAAAACTGTCCAGTGAAGATGTCATTTCTGTTGAAGGTATAGTTAAAAGCAGAGATGGTGGCGCTGAAAATGCCGAAATGAAGACGGGCGCAATAGAAATAGCTGTATCTAAATTTTTATTGTTGAATAAAGCTTCCACATTGCCATTTGTGTTAACTGATCGCAATAGTTCTGAAGAGCAGCTTAGATTAAAATATCGTTATCTCGAATTGCGATTTGATGAACTTCAAAATAACATTATTACTAGGCACGAAACATATCAGGCTGTAAGGCAATATCTTTCAAAAAATAATTTTCTTGAAATTGAGACTCCTATTTTAATGAAATCGACTCCCGAAGGTGCTCGAGATTTTCTTGTGCCTAGTCGCGTTCAAAAAGGTAAATTTTATGCATTGCCTCAATCTCCACAAATATATAAACAAATTTTAATGATATCTGGGTACGATAGATATTTTCAAGTTGTAAAGTGTTTTAGAGATGAAGACCTCAGAGCAGATAGACAGCCAGAATTCACTCAAATAGATATTGAAATGTCTTTTGTTTGCGAAGAAACTATTTTCTCAAACATGGAAAACTTAACTAGGCATATTTTTAAATCAGTGAAGAACATAGATCTGCCTGATACATTTCCTAGAATTACGTATAAAGAAGCGATGGAGAGATATGGTTCGGATAAGCCAGACACTAGGTATGGTATGGAGCTTATTGATATCAAACCGTTTACTGATAAATCCGAATTTAAAGCTTTTAGTAATGTTGAATATGTCAAGGCTATCGTTGTTAATTCGGGAGCTAAGTTTTCACGGAAAGTAATAGATGAGTTAACTGACATTGCTAAAAAAAGCGGTGCTAAAGGACTTGCGTGGATGAAATTTCAAGATGGAAACCTTAGCGGCGGTATATCAAAGTTTTTTTCTGAAGTTTTACAAAAAAATATGGTTAAAAGTTTAAACCTTAAAAATGATGAGATAATATTAATCGTTGGTGACCAGCAAAATATTGTATGTAAAACTTTAGGAAAAATTCGTACCTTGATAGCTTCTAGAGAAAACTTAACAGATAAAAATTTATTTAACCCTATTTGGGTTACTGAGTTTCCTATGTTTGATTTTGATGAAAAAAGTGATCGTTATGTGGCCATGCACCACCCGTTCACAGCTCCTAGAGAGTCTGACATTGATAAACTTAATAGTGAGCCAGCTACGGCTCTTAGTCGTGGTTATGATTTAACAATGAATGGGCATGAAATTGCTGGCGGTTCTATCCGTATTCATTCTCCAGAAATTCAAGAAAAAGTTTTTTCTCTTTTAGGGTTAACTCAAAAAGAGGCTATAGAAAAATTTGGGTTTTTGGTGGAAGCGTTACGATATGGGGCTCCTCCACATGGAGGCATTGCATTTGGGTTTGATAGGTTAGTAATGCTGCTAGCTGGAACTGAAAATATTCGCGATGTCATTGCCTTTCCAAAAACTACTTCAGCTACATCTTTAATGGATGAAAGCCCGAGTTATGTCGACAATAATCAGCTTAAGGATTTAGGACTTAAGCTAGATAGTAATTAATTATTTATTAAATAGTTTACTTATTAAACCGACGGAATTTTTTGCGCATATTTGTGTTGTGCTTGATAGTTCTATACCGCTATACCAATAAGAATGAGTCCAGACTAAAAGTCCGGTCTCTTCATCTTTGATTTTTAGTATCACTCCTACTCTCGCCTGTGTGTATTCAATTTTCCCGCTTTCTTGGATTGATCCACCGTCAGTAGTAGTGGTGGTAGATGTTGTCGCAATAGCATTTTTTTCACTGCCACTCGATGCCGACGATTGAGTGATTGTAGTTTCAATCGTCCCTTTATCTTCAAGTCGATAGGGGATTAGAATGGTTTCTCTATCTGTATAATCTGTTAACGTGCACGATAATGTAAGTGTCTTTTTTCCTTTATTATTGAGGATTATGACTGTTTTATTATTATTAAGTTGAGATACGTTGAAACCATTTTTCATGAACATAAATGATATGTTGTCTTCCATTATCTGTCCTGAGCCAGGCCTATTTATATGGTCAGCTATTTTATCAAGATTTATAACACTTGCTAGGTCAAAATTATAGCTTTCATTTATTGCCGGAGCATCAAAGCAGCCTACAGTTAAAGATATTATTACAAAAAATATTAATTTTTTTTTAAACAAGTTAGAACCTATTTAAGTATTCTAAATGTATATTGGCTTCATTGATTATATCTTGATTTTTCGCGTAGCGAATACAATCTTTCCAAGCAAGAATCGAATTTTCATCTTCTGATAAGGCTTCGTAAAGAAGCGCTTTTAATTTATAAATTTGAGCATTTTGCGGTTCATTTTTAAGTGCATTATTAAGCTGCTTTAATGATTCTTCAAATAAGCCAACTTCCATTGCTGATATTGCTCGTTTTAAGTAGTTATTTGACTGGCCAAACAAAGCGGATGAATAGGTTAACAGAAATATTAGGGTTAATAATTTTATTATTGATGTTTTTATCATTATTTAGTTACCTAGTTTATTCAAATAAAGTGTCTTGCTGCTTGAGGAGTAATTTTGCTCTTTTTTGGTAAAACATATTTTCCGCCATTATTTCAGGATAAATAGAAGCATCTAGGTTTATTACTGATTGAAGTTGTGTTAAAAAAGAAGATCTGTCTTCAGCTTTTTGATAATAAAATTCTGATTTTTGAACTTTATTACCAAAATAATTTTCAGCTGATGTAATCGCTTTTTCAAAATAAACTTTTGACTGATTTAACTCAACACCAGGTATTCTACTATAAAAGACCCCGAAAAACCTATATGCTCCTCCTTGCTCATATTCAGGTTCAAGCGAAATTATTCTATGCATAATTACCTCTAGTAATTCTCTGTGGTTTATTCGTTCAATAGCTGCTTTATTATTTAGGTACCAAAACTTATTTGTGGCCCACCAATACATTGCTGGAACCAGCTCTTTAGGTGCTTCTGAAAGGGTAGATATAATTTTAAAACTTGAATCACCAATTGAATTGTTTAATTTTTGTTTAAATGCAAGATTACTTAGAACAGCTGTTTTTGATATCTCTGATCCTTTTAAAAACAGACTATCTTTTATTTTATTATCTTTTTCTAAAAACATGCCTTGAAAAAAAAGATATTTACTGTAGAGGCTTAAAATTTCAGGATTATTTTGATCAACATTGTATGCAAGTCCTAGAAAATGATTTGCATTTTTCACAGCAGTTGAATCAGATCTTTGTTCCCAAAGCATTTTAGCTTGCGCAATAAGAAAGTCTATATTTTGAGACTGAGCATAATCTAATTCTATTTTTTGGCTACTACATTGCCATGACATTAATAAGCAGAGTATTAATATTAAGAGTTTAGGAAAGAAAAGGATGAATTTCATTGTTGAGTATTAGACCATTGGAATGTGTAAATTTATATATATAAAATTACGATGTTATTCCAAGATATGGAAAAAATTATAGAACTAAAATCAATTGAATTAGCTGATATGCTTGGCATCGGGGACCAGCACATTAAGTTAATAGAGTCAAGTATGCCTGTGTCTATCTCAGCACGAGGTGGTCGTTTATCTATTAAAGGTAATGATGATGACATTCAAAAAGTTGATAATCTTTTTAAAGAAATGAGTGGAACCTTCTCCAGTAAAGGGGCCCTGCATTCTAATGATGTAAGCAATTTAATTAAACTTATTAAAACAAATAGTACGAACCTAAATGGAACAATAAATAAAAATAACATTGTTTATAAAAGTCGGAAAGGAGCGGTTGGTCCTCGTACAAAAGGTCAAGTCTCTTTCTTAGAAAATGTTATTCAAAATGATATCGCTTTTGGTATAGGCCCAGCGGGTACTGGTAAAACATTTCTTTCAATGGCCTTTGCACTCGCTTCATTAGAAGAGAATGAAGTTGATAGAATAATTCTTTGTCGCCCTGCAGTTGAAGCGGGAGAAAACCTGGGCTTTTTGCCCGGTGATTTGAAAGAAAAAGTAGATCCCTATCTATCTCCTCTTTATGACGCGTTGGATGCTTTGTTACCGAAAAAAAAATTAGGAGCATTGATTGAAAATAAAAATATTGAAATCGTTCCGTTGGCTTACATGAGAGGTCGTACTCTCGACAATGCATTTATAATTCTTGATGAAGCTCAGAATAGTACGGCAATGCAAATGAAGATGTTTCTTACAAGATTAGGCATGGGTTCTAAAGCAATTATTAATGGTGACACAACGCAAATAGATTTAGCTGGAAATAAACTTTCTGGATTAATTCAAGCTAAAAAGATTTTACAAAATGTTGGAGGTATCGGTTTTACATATTTTGATGATTCGGATATTGTTCGACATCCATTAGTGAAAAAAATCATAGTTGCTTATGATGCGAATGATAAAAAAAATGGGGATTAAGATATGAAGAATGAATCTTACATCGTAAGTGCGTTAAGAACACCAATTGGCTCTTTTGGGGGGCAATTATCATCATTTTCTGCACCTAGTTTAGGCGCTGAGGTTATAAAGGCTCTGACTAATAGTGTAGAAGTTGGGAAAGATGAATATAATGAAGTCATTATGGGTAACGTTCTATCTGCTGGGCTAGGCCAAGCTCCAGCCAGGCAAGCAGCCTTATTATCCGGCTTGCATCAAAACATTGAATGTTTAACAATAAATAAAATGTGTGGTTCTGGATTAAAAGCGGTAATGCTAGCAGATAGCGCCATTAGATCTCAAGGTGCTAATGCAATCATAGCCGGTGGCATGGAGAGCATGTCAAACGCGCCGCTACTTATGACAAAGAATCCTACTAAAATTGGTCATAATAAAATGTTAGACAGTATGGTTCATGATGGATTGTGGGATGCATACAATGATATGCACATGGGTAGTTGTGCTGAAATGCTAGCTTCAAAAAAAGGCTATTCACGAGAAGAGCAAGATCATTTTGCGGTACGATCTTATGAACGTGCACAAAATGCGATTTCCAATGGCTCTTTTGAACGTGAATTGATTTCTGTTGATTTAGTAGAAAAAGATGAAGAACCAGGAAGAGCTAAATTTGAAAAAATACCTAAAATAAAGCCTGTTTTCGAGAAAAACGGCACTATTACAGCTGCAAATGCATCAAAATTAAATGATGGTGCGGCTGCAATGACTTTAATGTCGAAAGAAAACGTAAAAAAATATAACTTAAAACCCTTGGCAAAAATTGTCGCTCATTGCTCGTTTTCGCATGAGCCAGAATGGTTCACAACTGCTCCAAGTCAAGTCATTAAAAAAATATTAAGCTTATCAGGGTTAAAGAAAAACGATATAGATATATGGGAAATAAATGAAGCTTTTTCAGCTGTTGCAATGTCAGCGATTGAAGACTTTGAACTAGATGAAACTAGAGTTAACATTCACGGCGGTGCAGTGGCATTGGGCCATCCAATTGGTGCTTCAGGAGCAAGAATATTGACAACTCTCGTTCATTCTTTAGGTAAGTATGATAAAAATCTTGGTTTGGCAACGCTCTGTATCGGTGGTGGAGAAGCATCTGCTATGATAGTTGAAAAATTATGATGAACAAAAAAGACATAGATTGGGATAACCTTGGTTTTTATGCTCATGAGACCAAAAGTATGTTTAAGGCTATTTATACAGCCGAAAAAAAATGGCAGGTCGAAGGATTAATTCCATATGGTAATGTAAGTATGTCCCCGGCATCCACAATATTAAACTATGGTCAAGGAATTTTTGAAGGAACCAAAGCATATCGAACTTCAAAAGATAGAGTAGTTGGTTTTAGAATTGAAGAAAATGCCGCAAGATTTGCTTCATCTTCAGAACGCCTATGCATTCCTCAATTACCTGAGGGTTTGTTTTTAAATGCGGTGCAAGAAGTCGTAAAAGATAATTCCGATTTTTTACCAACTCAAGAGCAAGGGAGTCTTTACATTAGACCCTTAGCTTATGGAGATGGGCCTATGCTAGGCGTAAAAGCTTCAGATGATTATACTTTCTTGGTTTATGCTACCCCTGTAGGCTCATATTTTAAATCAGGCTTAAAAATGTTAGATACTATTCTAACAGATAAATATCACAGAATTGCAACAAAAAGCATTGGTTTTGCAAAAGCGGTTGGTAATTATGCCGGCACATTGCTTCCCTATAAAGAAATTACACTGGAAGGATTTGATGAGGTTATATTTTTAAATTCTTCAGATGAAGGTATTATTGACGAGGCGAGATCGGCAAATGTTTTTGTTCTTAAAGGGAATGTTTTAAAAACTCCCGCCTTGCAAGGATCTATTCTTCCTGGGATTACTAGAGATTCAACCATTAAGGTAGCTTGTGAATTATTTGATTTAGAAGTTTATGAGGAAGATGTCACAGTTGAAGATTTATTAAACGCTGATGAGGTTTTTTTTACTGGAACAGCTGCTGTTGTTGCACCAGCTGGGAGCATTAATTATAAAAATAATAAAGTTCAATTTGAGACCGTTTATAATGCATCTATGACGAAAAAAATCAGAGAAAAACTTATCGATATACAATATGAAAATATCGAAGACCCATTTGGATGGGTTGTTCCATTAGGATGAATATGATGGAAAAAACCATTGAAAAACATCCTAGGCGTAAAGCTCGGGAATACACCATGCAGGCGCTATATGCTCTTGAAATAAATAATGGTTATCCGACTGATATCCTTGAGCTATATGATCAGTCATTTAATGACTCAGAAGATGATGAATACATGAAGGAATTATTTCATTGTGTTGTTGGAAAAAAATCATGGGCTGATGATTTAATTACAGAATGTCTCCAAAACTGGGAATATGGAAGAGTAGCCATTCTTGATAAAATACTCCTTAGAATGGGAGTAAGTGAAATTTATCATATTAGCGACGTACCACCTAAAGTGACCATAAGTGAAATGGTTGAAATAGCAAAAGAATATAGTACTGAGGAGAGCTCAAGCTTCGTCAACGGTATTTTAGATACGATCTATAAAAATTATAGCAAAGAGAATTAAATGTTTTTAAAGAAGATTTTTGGAACCAGTTCCACCCGGTATATAAAAAAAATATTTCCAATTGTTCAAAATATCAATGATTTTTATGGCGGGCTTGAACCTAAGTCTGATCAAGATCTTGTAGATAGGACATTAGAGTTAAAAGCTTTAGTTAATCAAGCTAGAGAAGATGCTAAAGCGAAATATGGAAATGATTTAGAGGGCAATGAATTAAAGAAGAAAATATTAGAAGCAGAACAAAAAGCTTTAGATGACGTTATGGTGGAAGCTTTTGCAATGGTTAAAGAGACCTGCCGCAGAATGGTTGGGCAAACTTTTAGAGTCTCAGGTCAGAACGAAGAATGGAATATGATACCATATGATGTCCAGCTATTAGGCGCAATGGTACTTCATAACGGTAAGGTTTCTGAAATGAAAACAGGTGAAGGTAAAACGCTTGTCGCTACAATGCCAATCTATCTAAATGCACTTACGGGAAGAGGCGTGCATGTTATTACTGTAAATGATTATTTAGCGCAAAGAGATGCTGAATGGATGGGCGAGGTTTATAGGCGGCTAGGCCTAACAGTCGGGTTTATTTTGAACTCGATGGATAATGTTAAACGTCGCGAAATGTATGCCTGTGATATAACGTACGGAACAAATAACGAATTTGGTTTTGATTATCTTCGAAATAATATGGCACTTCACCCAGATGAGTTGTGTCAAAGAGATTACGCCTTTGCTGTAGTAGATGAGGTGGATAGTGTTTTAATTGATGAAGCTAGGACTCCCTTGATTATTTCAGGAGCTGTTGATGCGCCAGTTGATGACACGTTTGTTAAGTTAAAACCCGATGTACAAGACCTTGTCAGAAAACAAAATGTTTTAGTATCAGAATTAATTAAAGACGTAAAAGAATTATTAGAATCGGATAAAGACAAAGCAGGGTTAAAATTATTACAGGCTAAGCGGGCCCTGCCTAAGCATCCACGGGTTATGAAGATTTTTCAAGAACCAGGCACGCTGAAATTATCTCAGAGCGTAGAATCTGATTACATAAGAGATAAAAAACTACATGAAGTAGATGACGACTTATATTTTTCTGTTGATGAAAAATCGCATGTTATGGACATTACTGAAAAAGGGCGAAATGTTTTAGCTCCCAATAGCCCTGAGACTTTTATCATCCCTGACATTGGAGAACTCCTTCTAGAAATAGATGAAAAACAAGATTTGGATAGTAGTGCAAAAGAGATAGAAAAAGAAAAGGCTCATCAATTTCATGCTCAAAGGAGCGGGCAAATCCATAATTTTAATCAGCTCCTTAGAGCTTACACAATGTATGAAAAAGACGTTGAATATGTTGTCCAGGATGGTAAAGTGTTGATTGTAGATGAGTTTACTGGGAGAATATTAGCGGGGCGAAGGTACTCTGATGGCTTGCATCAAGCTCTTGAGGCAAAAGAAAGCGTAAAAATTGAGAGGGAGACGCAAACATTAGCAACGATTACAATTCAAAACTATTTTAGGCTTTATGACAAAATTTCTGGTATGACTGGGACTGCTGAGACTGAGGCGGAAGAGTTAGGATCAATATACGGGTTAGAAGTTGTTGTTATTCCAACTCATCGCGACATTTCAAGAGATGATAGAGATGATTTAGTTTATAAGACTAAAAGAGAAAAATATAATGCTGTCGTTGATGAAATAGTGGACGCACATCATCGCGGACAACCAGTACTTGTTGGTACGATAGCTGTTGAGACATCTGAGCTCATAGCTAGGATGTTAAAAAGAAAAAATATTCCCCACAGTGTTTTAAATGCCAAACAGCACGAAAAAGAAGCTGAAGTTGTAGCTAGAGCTGGTCAAAAAAGTGCAGTGACTATTGCTACCAACATGGCGGGAAGAGGTACAGATATTAAGCTTGGCGACGGCGTTAAGGAAGCTGGTGGCTTACATATTCTTGGAACAGAACGACATGATTCAAGAAGAATTGATTTGCAGTTAAGAGGCAGAGCTGGTAGGCAAGGTGATGCAGGTTCCTCCGTGTTCTATTTATCTCTTGAAGATGATTTGATGAGATTATTTGGTTCAGATAAGGTTGCAAGTATTATGGACCGAATGGGAATTGAAGAAGGTGAGGTAATTACAGCCGGAATGATTACTCGAGCTATCGGAAATGCTCAGAAAAAAGTTGAAGTAAGAAATTTTGGTGTTAGAAAACATTTGCTCGAGTATGATGATGTAATGAATCAACAGAGGCAAGTCGTTTACGACTTGAGAAGTCAGGTTCTTTCTGGAAAGAATATGAGAGAGACAGTTATGCAGGTCATTGAAGATTATATCATTGACGAGATTGAGTCACATGCAGGAATTGATTCTATGGCTGATTGGGATTGGGATTTAATCCGTAATAATTTTGCTACTCACTTATTGGTTGATGTTAGTCATCAAAAATTAATTTCAGAGCTCGGCAAAGAGGATATTAATTCGGATGAACTCATTGACTGGGTCACTAGCGAAGCAGAGTCTGTCTATAAAGTGAGAGAGTCGTTAGTATCACTAGAGGTCATTAGAGGGTTTGAAAGGTTTGTCATTCTAAGGACTATAGATGAAAAATGGAAAGATCATTTATATGCTATGGATCAATTAAGGGAAGGCATAAATCTTAGAGCCTATGGACAAAAAAACCCTTTATTAGAATACAAATCTGAGGGTTTTGGAATGTTTCAAGAGATGATGAAAGACATGAATGCAGTTACTGCTCAAAGAATTTTCCGCACTCAATTACAAGGGATGGATCAAGCGCCATCGTTATCGTCAAATAGTGTAAGAAATATTAAAACAGAGCACCAAGACACCACGGGAATGGGGTTTGTTGGGCAACCAGCAAGTAGTAGGAGTCAAAAAAAAGCCACAACCCCGGTTACTGTTGATAAAAAAATTGGAAGAAATGAAAAAATAAATGTTCAATCTCCTAGTGGGGAAAAGATTCAAATTAAATATAAAAAATTGCAGCAATATTTAAATCAAGGTTATACAGAGGTATAGATTATGTCAAAAGAAAATAAATTTGAAACCAATGCCATTCATGTAGGTAACAGTCCTGATCCTTCAACTGGATCTATTTCCCCGCCAATTCACCTAACCTCTACTTATGTTCAAGATGGAATTGGGAAAAATAAAGGTTTTGATTATTCAAGAGGCACTAATCCAACTCGTGAAAGGCTAGAGAAAAATATAGCTTCATTAGAGGGTGGCTATGATGCAATTGCATTTTCTAGTGGTATGGCTGCAACCACGGCACTGTTACAACATCTGAAGCAAGGTGACCATGTAATAATTTCTAGAAATGTTTATGGTGGTACCTATCGAATGACCACTCAAGTATTAAGCAACCATGGTCTAAAATTTGATTTTGTTGATACAACGGATACGCAAAATATTAAAGAAACAATCAAGCCCGAGACCAAGTGGGTTTTTATCGAAACGCCTACAAATCCTATGCTTGAAGTAACTGATATTGCTGCGGTTTCAAAAATATGTAAAGAGAGCAATATAAAATTTGCTGTTGATAATACATTTATGAGTCCTTTTGGGCAACGTCCAATTGAGCATGGTGCAGATTGTGTTATGCACAGTACAACAAAATTCATTGGTGGACACAGCGATGTACTTGGTGGCGTTTTAGTGGCCAAAGATAAAGAGTTGGCAGATAAATTACATTTCATTCAAAAATCAGGAGGGGCTATTCCAAGTCCTTTTGATGCTTGGCTCCTTTTAAGGTCTGTTAAAACATTAGGGATGCGAGTTCAAAAAGCGTCAGATAATGCTATGGTCATTGCAAAGTATTTCGATTCTAATTCAAAAATTGCTAAAACAATTTATCCAGGCTTGGAATCTCACCCCCAAAATAGTATATCCAAAAAGCAGCAAATTACGCCTCATGGAGATATCATATTCGGCAGCATGGTTTCTATCGTTTTTCATTCTAAGAGCGAGATGGAAGACTTTATTAAAAAAATAAATCTATTTTCACTAGCAGAAAGTTTGGGCGGGGTAGAGAGTCTTATGTCTGTTCCGTATTTTATGACTCATGCTGATGTCCCAGCAGATGTTAAAGCTGAGATGGACTTAGTCCCAGAGCTGTTAAGACTTGCTGTCGGCATTGAGCATATCGATGATTTAATTGCAGATATTGAAAATGCTTTATCTTAATTAAAGAGTGGCAAGTTTTACCATTTAATACTTATTATTTTTCGGTACAGAGTCTTAGATTACAACCTTTGCTGATAGAATTGTATTTTATGTGCAATCAAAAATTTCATTTTGGAGGTAGTTTTAATGTTTAAATATTTAAATAATGCGTTTTTGTCTTTCGCGCTTGTCTTCTCCTTTATTGGAGCGCAAGATGTTGAAATAACAATAGTAGACACTTCGTTTGCTGGTTACACGGATGAAATCATTGTCCCTATCTTAATCTCAAACCCGAATAATAATGTTGGTGGAGTTCAATTTGATGTCTCAGTAAGTCCTAATATGGTGAGTCTATCAGGTGTTTCATCTGTCGGTGATGCCTCTAGTTTTTCTGCTGCCTACAATGCGTTAAGTGATGGTAGTTCTAGAGTAGTATTTTATAATGGTAGTGATCCAAACGGCCTAAACCCTGGCACAGATGCTAGAGTTCTTAATCTTCATTTTGGAGGCTCAGACGTATTGTCTGCTGTCCTTGAAATTAAATTAAACAATTTAATTGTAAGTGATGGGGATGGTGAAGTGCTAACTAGTCAATCGTCATCTGGAAATCTTACAATTGGTGATGTAGTATATTTAAGCGGATCAACTTCCACAGGGGATGTTGGTGAAACCGTTTCTATTGATTTTAGTATTAGCAATACAGGCGCTGTCGGAGGAGTTCAATTCGACGTCAAAGATAGCCCAAACTATTTAAGTTTAGTCGCGGTTGCTACAACAGCTAGGACTGCAGAATTTTCTGCTGATTTTAATAATATCAATGACGGTGACACTTCACGAATTATTCTTTTTAGTTCTGATAATGTTAACATAGCGCCAGGTATAGGTCCGGTACTTTCAGCAACTTTTGAAATTGTAAATAATGCCTATGCTGATTCTGTCTCTGTTTTTATGGAAAACATATTGGTTACAGACGGTGTTGGTGGTAGCTATTGGATAGCAGCGGCTGATTCTGGTACGGTAGCAGTCTACCCTGGATATATCGAAGAGCCCTCTAACTTGCAAGCTATTGATGGGCAGGATGCCTATGTTGCACTCTCATGGAACCCGCCATCGGGTCCTATACCAGATAACATAACGGAAGATTTTGAAGATGGAATCCCAGATGATTGGACACTTACAACTAGTTCTGCTCAAGGATGGTATTTAACTACAGATTGCACGAGTGAATGGTGGACAGTTCCTGCGCACACAAACTATATGTGTTCTAATGATGACCAGGCAAATGATGATGGAGCGCTAGATTATATGGTTACGCCCATGCTAAACGTTAGTGGAGCCGCAAGTGTCATACTAAACTTTGATTCATATTTTGATGGGGCCTATGGTCAAACTGCTTCTATTGGTGTCAGTGATAACGGAGTAGATTTTACAGAGGTTTATCCGCTAGTTGCTGGGACAGAATGGATTAATGAGACAGTAGATTTAACTCCCTTTATTACTGGCGATAATTTGTATATTTTATTTCATTCAAATGATAACGCAGCTTGGGCGTCTGGATGGGCGGTCGATGATATTTCAATCTCTTTTGAAACTCGAGTAATCCCTGAGAGATTAGTACATTATAATTTAACAGATGTGGGTGAATGGGTAGTTAGCGCTCCTAAAGAGGATGTCATAAACAAGTACGGAGGCGGAATTCCTTTTGCTGATAGAATCGATCTGGAGAATCCACTTAATCTTATTAGCCAACGTCCTGTAACTATTGATGCCTATAAAGTTTACAAATCATTAAATGAGACGTCAAATTTTGAAGAGATTGTTGAGCTAGAAGCCAGTGTGACTTCTTATACAGATGAAGACGTCATAAATAATACTTCATACTATTATTATGTGACAGCTATATATCCTGATGGTTCTGAATCTGTGCCGACTAGTACTGTATCAGCAACTCCGGTAGAATGGATAGAGTGTTACATTAGTGATGGTGGCTCTTTAACTGGCATAGCCGATACAATCGATATATCTGTTAACAATGAAAGTTTATTAGGTGGTTTATTTTTTGAAATTGAAGACTTTCCAGATGTTCTTGTAGGGGAGAGTGTTTTGCCAGCTGAAAGAACTACTGGAACAAATGGACAACCTTCATGGACCTTCTCATTATTAGATGATAATGGGAAAATCTCAATTGCAGGCTTTGGACCTCTAGCGGGTGCAGCTGCTCTTGAGCCAGGGAATGGACCTGTCTGTAGAGTCGTTGTTCGACCTCAAGGAGACCAAGCTCAGACTTTAACACTTACAATGACAGATGTTCAGATTCAAGATACTAGTAACCCACCAGTACAATTAAACTGGACAGCCGAAACGGCAGCTTATGAAGTGGGCATTGAAACGCAATATATTATGCTAACTGATGGAAACGCAGCGCCTGGTGCTCAGCTAAGCTCATCAATGTGCTTAGTAAATACACAAGATGTTTACGGAATTCAAGTTGAATTTGTTGCTGATCCGCCATTTGTTAGTGGTTCGGGTCTACAGGTAACTGATCTACTAGACTTAAGTACTTGGTCGGTTTCTTCTCAACAGCTTGGTAATACATTTACACTATTGCTTTTTGATAATACTCTCAGTAATCCTGTACCTCCAGGATACTGGTACTTAGGCGAGGTTTTAATAGATGTCTTGCCTGGATCTCCTGAAGACTTTATTGTTGATGTTGACTATGGCGAAATGATTCTGTCCGACGCTTACAATCAGCCTATGATATCTGTTGGGCTACCTTCGGAAGTTTATATTGGTGCACCTCCAGTTTCTTACAGTATTCATAATGTAGAAGGTCTACTAACTGCAGGAGGCGAAGGGTCTTTCGAAGTTCACATGACGAATACAGAAACAGTTGGAACGATGTCTTTTGAAATTGCAGATTCTCCAGAATATCTAACGGTTACATCGGTAGAAGCCGTTGGTAGATTTGCAAATGGAATTATTGATGGAAGTACAGGTGAAGACTCTAACAATGAGAACTTTTATTTTCTTGGATATGACTTTACTGGTGGAATCCCTGAAGGTGACGGGCCAGTCATAAAAGTGAATGTTCAAATGTCTCAAAATATAAATAACCCAAACGTTATGTTACTTTTTGAAGAAGTAAGTGGAGGCGATGCTGGTGCGAATTCGATAACGGCCGCTTCTCAGGGTCTAGGCTTATTTACCAACAGTACTCTTTCAACTAATGGAGAAACAAGTTTGCCTTCGGAGTATACGTTACATACAAATTATCCGAACCCATTTAACCCTTCAACTGTTATCACCTATGATTTAGCTGGTCAGGGTCATGTAGACCTTTCGATTTATAACGTCGTTGGTAAAAAAGTAAAAACGATCGTAAATAAAAATGAAACCGCTGGTAGGAAAGTAGCTGTTTGGTACGGTGTCGATGACAGTGGAAACTCATTGAGTGCTGGTATGTATTTTTACAGACTTACAGCTGGAGCTAAAGTGTTTACAAAGAAGATGGTATTGATGAAATAATATTTAAGATTCTTTAAATAAAAAGGGCACATGATAGTGCCCTTTTTTTATAATTTTGATGTATGCCGCGGTGGTGGAATTGGTAGACACGCCAGATTTAGGATCTGGTGCACTTTGTGCGTGAAGGTTCGAGCCCTTTCCGCGGTACACTAAAGTAAGCCTTGTTTCTCTGACGAGAAGTGAGGCTTTTTACTTTGTATAGCTGTAATGAAACAGTCGGTTATTTAGTTCAATAAACAGCTAAAATTAGCCATTTCTGCTTGCATATCACTTGCATTAATTCAACAAGCAGGATAGGGCAGGGTTCAAAACTCAACGAGCCTTGACCCCCATACCCCTAAATAAGCAGGGGTAGGTGCAACTGTAAAGTGGGTGCTTCCATTCTAGAATAAGTTTTAGATTCTTGATTATGAATCTGGGACCTTACACATTATTTGATATTGATGAGCAAAATGAAGAGACTCAGTTTAAGATTCGTGTTATCAATTTTGAGATAGAAGAACTTTTGAATCATACCGCTTCTGATACTTATCTGCCCCTTAATAATAATAGTCTTGAAACCTGTAAAAATAAAAATGATAGACAGGTGGAATTATTATACTTTTCTATTAGCAAGGTAAAATTGTTTTTCAAGGAAAATCCTCACTCCACAAAAAGAAAGAATCAATTAGAGTACCTTTCAAACGCACTTGACCACTTTGTGAATTGGTATGATAAGAATAAGTTAATTATTCCTAAGAGAGCACCCGAGTTAAAATGGAACAAGGGTTCATTCTATGCAAATCAAGATTTCTCTATTATTACAATTAATGATGAGACCTACAATCTTAGTCCAAACCAATCTAAAGTGGTTGGGCTTCTTTTTAAGAACCTATATGATGAACTTGATGGACTGTCCTATCGTGATATAGTTAGAGATATAGATTTAACCCGCTCTGGCAAATTATCAAATTACTTTAAAGATTCACCAAAAGTCAGAAATCTGTTCAATTTTTCGAGAAGAACAGGTAAATATTCTTTAAAATACTAAGATACTCCTAGGTCGCTCCGACCTCACTCTCCAGCTTTTCGTATGCTTGTGCTATGAAAAAACTAGTTAACACTCCAATCAAATCAATCAGGGAGAAATGCCTTGATTGCACTGCTGGTTCACGTAAAGAAATAAGATTATGTACAGTAGTACAATGTGCACTCTACCCCTATCGTTTTGGTAAAAGACCAACTCGGGCGATAGTTGATACCATTAATGCTTATTATGAGAAAAACCCTGAGCCTACTAGGGAGTTATGACCAATGAAGCCTATTGCAGATAAACGATTCTACTTCCCAATGAACGAAAGATTCTATTGGTCTAAAGCATATCAATCTCTCAATGTTTCTTCAAGAAACCTTATGATGTGCTTTCAAACAGAATTAAGATGGACAGGGAAAGGCAGAAATAAAACGTTTTTAAATAATGGAGAGATTTCATTTACTGAAGCAGAATTCAAATTCAACAAGCTTGGTGTTTCCCAGACTTACATAAACGCCAGGAATAAACTTATTGAAGTAGGATTTATCAAGGTTACCTATCGCGGTGGTATGGCGAGAGGTGATATGAACAAATATAAACTCCTCTGGGTTGAAGATGTGGCTCACGATAAAATGAGATGGAAACGCTATCCTGAAGAAAACTGGAAGCACAAGATTCTCAAGGTGAAAGATTATGCTGTTGGAAGGAATACTAGATTTAAAAAGATAAATAACACCCTAGAAAATGAGACCCTTAATGATAATACCCTCCCTAAAGAATTAGACCCTATCAATACTCACCCCCCTAATAAACAAGGGTGTAATGAATGATTATAGGCTATTTAAGTCCCTACTTTATTAGGGTATCTAACTAATAGCCATACATACTAGTAAGATGTCATTCCTTGTTATATTAAATAAGTTGATTAATCACTTCCGTGTAACATAGGACATAACAAGGGAAGGCACTGTGATAATCTATCCCTTGTTAATATTGTTAAGTAATTAAATCAGCTACACAACAGGAGTTCCGTTTAGGATAGTTCTCTATCCCTATTCACTTATTTATTAAAATAAGTAATAAATCACTTCTAGGCTGTAGGTGTGATAAAATAGTACCCTATACACGCTACGATTAAGGCAGTGGTTTTTTGTTTGTGGGATGTTGGGTAGATTTGGAGATGATTGACCACATTATACCACAACATCAAGATTCGCTCACTTATC
>Ga0257114_1000315_pt1 | contig 37231 bp, 25 predicted proteins | sample SI112_10mmetaG_FD_190149 | JGI IMG/M metagenome (GOLD analysis project Ga0257114, IMG submission 190149) | Marine microbial communities from Saanich Inlet, British Columbia, Canada - SI112_10m | ecosystem: Environmental > Aquatic > Marine > Inlet | place: Canada: British Columbia | collected...
ACCCTAAACCCTAAACCCTAAACCCTAAACCCTAAACCCTAAACCCTAAACCCTAAACCCTAAACCCTAAACCCTAAACCCTAAACCCTAAACCCTAAACCCTAAACCCTAAACCCTAAACCCTAAACGGCTCGCTCGCGATGGGCGATATTGGGATCGTTTTTTATTGTTCAATGCGTCATCGGAACCGTTTGTCGTCTAGTGATGCGTAGGTTACCGGCGGAGGAACGCAAACGGAAAGCGACGCTTGCGCGGTGGTTCCGCGTCGAGGGATTTCATCCAGTCGACGTCGACGTCTGGATCGAGATGAAATACTTTTCTTGCGCGCACGTAGCGCTCAGGGCCGAGTAGTATCTGTACAGAATGGCCGATTTTACCGTTTGGAATGAGTACTCCGAGCAATACGAAACCACACGGGATGACACAAAAGACGGCGAGCAAGACGGCGATAACGACGGCGCCATATTCTCGCACGTTGTCTCGGTCTTCGTCGTAATCACCGGTGATTTGTACATCAACTCGCCGCACATTTTCAATCGTAACAGCCGTGGTCGCCGGTAAGTACTGTTGCAGTATTGGAAGGTAACCGGTGTCACTCTCGAGAGCTTGAATCACGCGGTCTGTGTCGTCTTCGCGGCTCAACAGGAGCTTAAAGTCGACGATGACGCTAGGAGGCGGTGAAGCCGGCGTGAAAGAATCAAGCACGACTCCTTTCGGACCCGCGGTGAGGTTAACATATGCACTTGAGGCGGCAGCGAGTTTCTGTTGGGATGAAAACCCGAAATCAGCGGCGGACATACCAGATATTTGTACACGTGTAATAATGTTAACCACACTGTCATTTTGGATGAAGTCATCGTCACCTGCCTCGGGAGGCTGTGGAGGCTCACGCGGTGGCGGAGGTGCCGGTGGCGGTGCCACACCAGGGGGCGCCGGTGGCTCATCAGACGGATCATAACCCGTGTTTGGAGCCGGTGGTGCTGGTGGTGGTGAGCTCGAAGGTGTCGCGACTCCTGCCGGCGCTGGCGGCGGGCTCGGGGGCGGTGACGGCGAAGACGTCGGTGATGAAGGGGACAAGTATTGGCCACATCCTGCGTTAGGCACGCTCGAAGCTGCCAACACGTTGGACGTCGTGCTCCCTCTCGTAAAACTTGTTGACTGCATGGTGACACCACTCGGCAGGGCCTCCGTGAAGTAGGTGTGATATCGGTTCTGGGATGACAATAACCGTGTAACAAAGTTGACGTGAGATGCTGCATCGTCACGAAGCAGCTTGAAAACTTGTCCCGCCGCTTGCGAAGTCGTCAATTTAATCTGAAAATGCAGCGTCATCTCCATAGTTGATATAGCTCTGTCGAAACTTGAGTCAGGTGTGTTCCCAAAATAAGGTTTTGGATCGTCCGCTGTCGTCGTGACACAGTCGCCTCCTGAACAAATCTTCCCAATTTCAACAGAAGAGCCCTCTGGCAAACAGACCTTGCTTGAAATGGCATAAAACATCGCGTCTTCGAGCGCGACGTGAAACTGATATGCGATTTTCATGACGCAACTTGTCGCGGCGGAGCATGGTAACGTCACGTCCACCGCGTGTTCTACATTCAAAGGAGGGTCTCGCAGCACCTCTGTTGGGGAGGGTTTCACTTCGCCTGCAGTCCGACTCCAGCTCGTTACCACCTGAAGAACTCTATTATGGATGCCCCGCCAAGAGTTGGGTGCATACATCACATCAACCCTGTCCACAGCGTGTCCTCCCGATGGTGCAGCGGCAGCGATTAAGGCTTGACTGTATTTTTCACTTGATCGTGACGTTTTTGCATTCAGCGTGCTCGATGGTCGAGAGATTTTTCGAAAGGCCGGCTTAAGACTGAGCCAAGTTTTTCCGACTGTGTATTGCGTAGATCCATCGACGAATCGAAAAACCAAAAGATATTCGCATCCAGACCAACAATAGTACTGCTCAGGGGCGCCAGCCACGGGCCATATTTTTTGTGCCTCTTCGTATCTATCGAGCTGAATAGGACGCAGCAAATCACCAGTGTATTCCAGAGGTTTATAAACGATGGTTTTCGTCATTCTTGCGACTTGTAGAACCCGAGAAGGAGCTCCGTCTGAAGCACGGCAATTCAGCTCAGCACAGCTCAAATCGGCGATCGCGACTGCCAAGGGAGTGTTGCGTATCTGCGCAAAACTTCCATCGGCACCATCCTTACCTTTGGAAGTCAGACCCCACCAATAGTCTCCTGTGACATCTGCGACTGATTGATAAGAAAGCTGCGTAGGATCCCATGAGAAATGACCCGTCGCATTCTTCATGACTCTTCCTGAATAAGAGTTAGTACCTTCGAAATATCTCTGCTGCCGCGCAGCTTGTACGTCCGCAAACACGCCTAAAGGGATATTTACGCTCGTGTCACCATTTCCGCTTTGCATCACGTCTTGCTTATAGCACAACCCATTGCTCGCTGTTCGTCGAGTCCCACAATCATTTCCGGCGGATCTTTCGTGAGCGTAAACGTCTACAAATTTGTGCATATCATAATCAAAACCCCAGGCAGAACCCTGCAAAGAGCCCGATGGATACGGAAACTTGCCATTGTCATATTCGCCACCGGCGTGACCAAGCCCGAAAGCGTGACCTTGTTCATGCCAGAAAGCAGCTGAGAATAGAAAATCACCCGCTCCGACTGAACTGCCGCCGAGTCCGCTTCCGATAGGGGCGCCAAAAATCGCACTGTTGGCATCTGAATAAATCACTGAACCATAATATTGGACAGTGGTGTACATATTTCCTTCCGCTTTCCGCAAGATATCCAGGATCTCGTGCGTCTTACCGATGACGGAAAACCCACCATCGGGTACGTCAGCTTTCGAAGTCGCTCTAAAGGCGTTGTAACTTGAGGTCGGTCCAAGGATGAGCGTCGGTATTTCGAATTTCCATCCTGGATGATGGACGTTCGCAAAGCTCGCCACTGGTAATCTGTCGCGAGCCATAGTTACCGTAGCGCTCGACATCGACCCAGTCACCGTCGCAGTGAGGGTTGTCCCCTCATACGTCATCGACTCGTCGGCGCCAAAATAGTAGAAAGGGATGGATATAATTTCGAAATCCGTCGGCCGACCGACCACTGGAGTGAATGTTTGAGTCAATATAACGGGAGACGTTATATCCACTCTGATGTACATACCGACGACGACATCTGTTGGCGTGATATCGGCCCACATCGCGACCGATGAATATTTGCTCGTCGCCGGCGCTGTGCCCGTATATGTATCTGGGAAAGTTGATGATGGTTGCAAACTAAACGTGCCGGAAGCAGTCGTGTACGTTCCTGCGCTCGGAGCGGATGTGGTACCGCTCAGTGTCACGATCGCTAAGGTCCGCTTGAGTCCTACCAAGTGCAAGTCAATCGGCGCGCCGTCAACTTGGCTCGACCACGATTTCCCGCTCGATCCGATGACGTGCGATTGTGCAAATTCAAGCTCAATTTGCTGTGCGTGCGTCTGAACAGCGCACAGCGAAAGGATTGCCATCACCAACGTGTGCTTAGCTGCGCGATGAGGTCGCTTCGTTTGAGATGCGTCATCTTTGCTCATCGAAGGCGCCGCGCTTTCGTCGTGGGTCGTCGCTCCTTCACCCCGTAAACGCATCGTCAGACTGCGTGCCCGACGGCGGTACGTACATCGATAGATGCACGCGAGTAAGCCAAGGATAAATACGGCACCCGCAGTTATGACTCCAGCCAGCACTCCCGGTCTCGTCGGACAGCAATCAAAAAAACTCGTCGCTATGCAAATGTGCGGTCCCGGCGCGCCGCACAACCCGTTCTCCGGAGACGCGACGCAACTCCCATCGTACGGCAGCGCCGCCGTCACGTTCGCCACATCGCACCAGCGATCGACGTTCTTGCGCGTCATCGTTCCCGCCGCGCGTCCGCAACTCGTCCACGTCTTCGCGCCGTCGTGCGTCGACGTTCGCGCGTTCGCGCACGCTCGACATCCTCGCGTCGTCGCGTTCGCGACTCCGCTCCACTCGATCGGCGCGCTCTGCACGCGGTTCCAATACGCGTAGTTATCGACGAACGTCGTTCCCGCGCTCGACGTCACGCCATCGCACGTCGCCGGACACGCCCCGTCGTACGCGTCCGCGAACGTCTCGCACTCCCAACACGCCGCGCACGCCGTCGCCCCGTTCGCTCCGCGAGCGCAGTACGTCCCCGGTCCGCTCCTCGACGCGCACGCGCCGTGCGTGGCGCACGACATCTCCTTCGTCTCGGACGACCCGACGACCGTCACGCGCCGAGCGACGCCCCCGTACGTTTCCTTCCCGGACCGTCTTTTCCGCGACGAATCGGTCGCGCGACGCCCGAGAGACGTCCGAGAGGCGGTCGCGGAACGACCGATCGATCGATCGTCGCGGACGCGGACGCGGATCGAGACGCGGTGTCGAGACGCGACGCCGCGCGCGCCGCCGCTGCGTCAGAGTGTGAAGATCGATCGGTGTCTGCTCGAAGGAACTTTTGCTCAACGCCGTTTCAAGTGGTAGAGTGATTCAAGAAGATACCGTGTACGACGAAGGCGACGTGAGTCATCACGCTGGTAGAGAACAGATGAGTGCATTTAGAGTTCCTCTCGGGGCGAAAGCCAGTCCCTTGAGTGAAATTCCTAAAATTCACGGTCCTCGCGTACGTATCGGCATGCATACCGGATTCTGTCAGAGCAGAATGCATCCGACGACGCGACGACGAGAGTACTACAAGGGAGCCGTGACGATTGCCAGCGCTGTCTCCGATTGTGCCACTGGTGGTCAGACTGTGATTTCAGGGGAAACAATGGCGGCGATCCTAGGAGAGATCAAAGAAACGTCCCGAGCTTTCCATGCACTTCACATGGGACGCCATCAAATGGGGTTGAACGCCAAAGAGCTGGATTTGACGGAGGCTGTCGACGAGAGAACCGTGCAAGTTGACGGCAAGGCTGGGCTGGACGACTCGTCAGCGCCTACTGAAGACGTCATGTTTGCGTTGAACACGGATAGTACAAGACTAAGATGGCGTGAATCCGATTCTGAAACATCGACAGAGGAAGGCTCGTTGGAAGTGAACCCGGCGTACCGCTACGCGCAAAACGCGAAAGTCTCGATCATAAAGAAGGTGGCTTACGATAAAATGCACCAGACGAGTCTATTCCAGTCTGAGCTCGTGCAAGCCGTGCCGAAGTCGCTCGCAACTCGTTTGGCGTTATTCTCTAATCTGCGCACTGTACGGCAATTGGAGCCATCTTATTACGATTCGCCAGGACTGAACGATATGAAAGTCACCATCGTTTTCACGTACATCGAAGGTTTGAAGGAACTCAGCGTGGCGTTGAAGGATGTGATGGAAGACTCCGTGGGTCTTCTAAATGCGGCTGTTCGCGCCACGCTACCAGTTTTTAACGGTTACGAGTCCAGAGAATCAAATGGCGAATTTTTGCTCGCTTTCCACTCACCCAATGATGCGTACAATTGGGCTCTTCTTGCTCAAAGTGCGTTCATGAAGCTCGACTGGCCGAAGCGTCTTTTGACGCATCGGAGCGTACTCTTTTGCCGAGAGTGCTCTAAATTCCCAACTTTTTCTCCTCGTTAGGTAACTTGTCATTCTAAACTACAAGGCCCTAGATGCTATGTATCTATGTTTCCAATACGTCAGGATCTACAACGGCGGTGGCGGCATCGGCGGCGCCACGCCAGGCAGGACGGTGATGGCGTCTGCGGTGAAGACAGGCAGCGGCGGGGCGTCGAAGTCGTCTGGAGGCGGCGGAGGAGCTTCGTCCGGATTGCCGAGCTCGACTGTGGGCATGGCGAAATCGTACGGCGGGCCAACTGGAGGAGCGCCGTAGTACGACGCAGCCATCGCCGGATCGTATGCCGGCTGAAACCCATACGCCGGAGGCATGAAACCACCGGCTGCGACCGGAGGCACAAAGCCCATCGGCGCGAAACCTCCCATCGCGCCACCGCCACCGCTCGTCGGACCTCCACCGTTTTGCCCCGCGATTCGTACGATGAATGGTCGAGTGCTGTCTGCGAAGTACTGGCCGTCGAGTGCCGCGATCGCTGCGTGCGCGTGCGATACATCCATCATCTGCACAAACCCGTAGCCTTTGGGCACTTGCGTCGCGTGATCGCGGATGAGTTTCGTCTTCTGCACCAAGCCGTAAGGCGCGAAGATTTCGCGCAGGCTCTCTTCCGTCATGCTCTCAGTCATGCCGCCGACGTAAAGGTTCGCGTCGGGATCAAACGATCCACTATCCCGTCTAGGCTCTTCGCGCGGCGCCGTCTTCAGACGCACTTCCATCGGCCGATCGCCGAATAGAGCGCCATTCATGGACGTCGCCGCCGATTTTGCTTGCTCCGCTGTTGCGAAAGTGATGAAAGCGAAACCTTTGCAGGAATACCCGAGCGCTGCGTCGGGAATACACGCGACGTCTTGCACGCCACCGATGGACTTGAACGCATCGGCTAATGCGTCCGCCGTGGCGTTGTTTGGTAGATGACCGACGTAAATCTTTCTATCGTCATCTGAGTTGTCGTCCGAGCGACGCGCGCGTCCGCGCCCGTCGACGCCGAGCTCGGATAAAAAGTCGCTGTACGCACTGTCGAGCGTACCACCGGCGCCGGCGCCGTGGAGCTTCTCTACATCTTTCCTGTAAGTCGCTTCAACAGCCTTCTTCACGGTCTCCGGCAGCTGATAAATCGAACCGCTCGCTAACTCTTCGTCTAAGCGCTTCTGCATAGCCTCGATGGACGACTCGTCCCTCCATGTTCCGTTCATGAGCGCGAGCTCGCGAAGTTGTTGACGCTTGTGCTCATTCATATCTTCGTCCACGGGAATCAAAAGCTTTTCTATCATCGCCTTGGCCTTGTCTACGTCGCTCTGCACGTCGCCCTCGATGAGCACGTGGAGAGGCTCGTGATCGAACTCGTTATTGCGCTCCGCCGCGCCCGTACCGCCCTTCGCGCTGCCTCGCCCTCGAATGACAATTTTCGTATTTGTCTCTCGCTGCATCTGCTTTTGCGTCGACCCACGAGGACCGATTATCAAACCGAAGAAGTTGTAGCCCGGATATTCGTCCACGGGAATCAGCAACTTGGCCGTTCGTTTGTTTGGCCGGTAATCCGGCGGCGGGCGGAACGTCGGACACTTGCGGCAGATGTCCTCCAACAGCTCCATGCGGCGACGTTGAAACTTCTCTCGCTCTACGACTTCCCGAGTGTTCACGCGCACGCCGTTGGCGTCGTACACAGGCGCGGGCTCGGGCTCGCGGTCGCCGTTGCGTCCTTCATCGTACGGCTCCCCGGCGAGCAAACGACGGTTCAACTGAGCGAGTTCACGAAACATGAAGTGCACTTCCGCCGTCGCTTCCGCCGGCGCGCTGTGCTCGGCGAGCACAGATGTGGGCAGTTGCACGAAAATTCCCGAGCCGACGACGAGCGAGTTCGTCGGCGTCGGCGTCGTCTGCACCGCGCGTTGCGCCGCGTCTGCGCGCTCCTTCGCTTCCCGCGCCGCCGCGACGACGAGCGCGTTCGCGACGTCATCGGTCGCATCTTCGGTCGCCCAACGACTCTTACGCTTCTTCTTCACCTCTGTCGTCGTCGCGTCGTCAGCGCCCCATCGCGATCTTCGTCGCACTCCTGTCGCCGCGTCCGTCGCGGTCGTCGTCGCCGTCGTCGCGCGCGCGTCGTGGTCACCGACACCACCGCCGTCGTCGTCGTCCGTCATGTCGCGCCGCGCGACGTCGGCACGCGCCCGCGTGTGAGGATTCGTACGGGACGACGTCCGTCTCAATGCGGTCGCGGTCGCGCACTCGCCCGAACGCCATCGGGTCGGGTCGGCCGCACATTCAGTCGCGATGATTCGCGCGATGCGCCGAGAGATCTCGAAACGCGCGAGCGCGTGCGTTAGAAATTATGCCGCCGGCGCGGGGAAGCCCAAGGCGAGCGGAGAAACCACCGACGTCGTCAAGCGCGTCTTCATCGAGCAGCAGACCAAATTTCGCGCGCTGCTCACGAAGACGAAGGACTTGAAGCCGCCCGTGGGAGGAGACGCGGCGGCGGTCAAGGCGTACGCGGCGAAGAAATTGGCGGTGTTAAAAGAAGTACGTCGATCGCGCGGACGCGCCGACGCGTTGACGCGCGCGCGAGAGCGGAAACACGCGATCTCGTCGATCGGCTCGAACGCGCGCATCCCGATCGACGTGTTGGGGTTTGATTGTGGTTGTGGTCGTGGACAGGCGCGCTTTCGCCTCGGTCGAGCCGTCGACCGCTGGCTCGAGGAAAAGGACGAAGACTGACGGCAAACACGTCGCGCGCGCGCACAGTTGGACATCTCAACGCCGGGAGAAAAAATTCTCGAAACCGTCGACGGCGCGTTCGCCGAAGCGGCGAGCGTGCGCGGGTTCTTGGAGTACGCGGGCGAGCTGCGACAAATGCTCGGTTTGAAAGATGAAGACGACACGATGAAGGTTATGGTGAGCGCTTTGGACGAAACTGAAAAGGCGCTCGGGAAGGCGTTACTGACGAGCGACGCGCAAGGCATGGCGAAGTACAGTAGCGCTGTGGCCAAGGCGTCGGAAGCCGCCGGTATTAAGCCTTTGGACGCCGCGGCGATGGCGAAGCTCCAAGGCGAGGTGGACTTGGAATCTATCGAAAACGAAATTCTCGAGTTGCAATCGGTCGAAGACGAAGTGAAGAAGGAGGAGGCGTAAATCGTGCTGCAATGAAATGAATGTAATACTATACCAAACGTTTGTCATCGTCTGCTCGACGCGTTCGTCGCGTCGCCGAAGACTTTCGCGCGCGAAGGCTCGCGATTTGGATGATCGGCGCGTTCTTGTTTTCGTTTCTTACGCTCGGCTGGATAGACGTCGCATCCGACGTCGAGACGTTTGATGTCGCGCGAGTTGAACCAATCGGCGCCGTACCACTGGAGCAACTGCGCGCCCTTCTTCACGTCTCGACTGAGAATAAACTCGCGCCCGACGAGCGTGCGTTTCGGACAGCGCGTGTCACCGAAGAATACATTCGTGGATCGATTGTTTGATACTTCGTTGGGCCCGGGATTCGACATAAATTGTAACTGCGCGGCGTCGCCGAGCGGGCACGGATCGATGACGCCTCCGCCGGAACGGAAGTGCATCGCGTGATCGCGTCCAGCGCGTCCACACTCTCTCCACGTCTTGCGCTCGCCGAAATATACTGTTTTGTAACCTTTGGGTAAATCTCGCGTGGCGATGAGAATCTTATCGCCAAACACTGGATGCTTGACGACTCGCAACGCCTCGTCGCCGCGCTCGAGGTGCTGCGCGCAATACGGCAGGCACGAGTTTTCGCAATCCGCCCGCGCGCCGCAGATCGATCCGTTAGCGCGCGTGGCCCAGCACCACGACAAGCCTTTCGCCTGCGCCCCTCGCAATCGAGTCGGGACGCCCTCGCGCGTCGTGGCTGTCGGCGTCCACGACGCCCCACCTCGCCGCGTGTCATCTTGTGCGTCGGCGTCCGTCGTGGACGCGCGTTCCTTCGCGCGCGCGCGTCGCACACGATCGCACATCACGCCGCCACGCGTTCGCGCGAGCGACTCGCACGTTCGCGCGCGCGCGACACTCCGCGGAGTGAGTCGCGGAGTGTCGCCCGTCGCTTCTTCGGTCTGGTTGTTTTCAAACTCGCTCCCTTTCGCGCACTCTTCGACGGCGGCGCGCGGCGTCACAGTGCGACGCGTCGTCTTCGCCAGTCGTCGAACGCGAACGACGAAGCGAACGCGCGGAAAGTCGTCGAACCCGCGCGCGCACGCGTCGTCGAATCCGCGCGCGCGTACGAGGAGACGCGATGTTGTCGCGCCGACGTGGCGTCGTCGAAGCCGCGTGGCGCGCGGCGTCGACATCCATGCGAGCGGCGACGAATTCGGGAACGACGATCGCCGACGGCGCGCGCGTACCGTCGTACGCGTCGGCCTCGCGATCGCACGCGTCTCGCGCCGCGCGCACCGGGCACGGCGCGAGCGAAGATAAAGAAAAAGAAAATGGCGCGAAGAAGAGTCACGAGCGGGGCAGCGTTAGCGGCGGCATCACGCGCGCGGGAACATCGGGGAGACACAGAGGCGATCGGGATGGACACGGGGACAGTGTACCTGCGTTCCGGTCGCGAAAATCCGTCGACGCGACGACAGACGTGGAGTGGGAAGGACGCACGTTTACTGGGTCCAGGCTCGAATACGCCGGCGTCGAGGTACGCGGAGAGCTTCGTTGGCCCATACCGCTGCATGCGTTGGCGGAAATCAATCCGGTCTTGAAAGAGTTACTAGAAGTGGCGAAGACGAGCGACGGGAAGGAAGAGCGCGCGATGGCTGAGCGCATGAGCGTGTTGCGTGCGAGCGGCGAATTAGGACGTCGCGAGACGCTGAGCGTCGTCTCGACATCTTCGTCCGGATTCGGAAATATGGGCGGCACGAACGTGCGAACGATGACTCCCGGGCTCATCGAGTTTGAGCAGTTTCTCGTCGAAAGCGGTTGGCGCGTGGATTCGGAGCGCAAAGCGATCTCTCGAGACGTGCGCGATACGCTCGTGAGCGAAGCGAAGAAAAAAACGGCGCTGAAGATGAAGGTGAATGACGCACCGATGAGCAAGACCATGCTGAGTAAGGTAAAAGTCGGTGACTTGCGTGACGCCGCAAAGGTTCTCGGTCTCGATCAGGTCATGCAGGGCGTCACCAAGAAGGCGGACGTCGTCGCGTACCTGCTCGCGTATTATGAATACATGCATGGTACAATCGACGCGAAAACCATGGGCGTGCGCATGTCGGACGTATCCAGCATCAGCGCGGAGATCATGCGAGAAGCCGAAAAGGGTTCGAATGCCACGTCGGCGAGCGCACGCTCGGCAAAAGTGTCGAAACCGGAGCTCAAGCGCGAAACAGATCCAGGTCGTATGGACTACGTGAAAGCTTTCGAACCGGATGAATTGGTACAGCTTCTTGTTCGCGCTCGCGGTATCGACGTGATGTCCATAAACGTTCGCGATCAGTGCACGTGGACAGACCATCTCATTATCGCCACTGCGCGAAGCGCGCACCACCTGAAGGCGCTCGCCGGCGCAGTTCTTCACGCCGTGAAAGCGCGCACCGAGTACGTCGCCGGCGGTCGATTGCAGCCAGTCATCGAGGGCGCCCAGAACGGTGGGGATAAGGACTGGATGGCTGTCGACTGCGGTTCGTGCATGGTGCACATATTCTCTCCCGAGGGTCGAGCGCAGTACAATCTCGAGGAACTGTGGGCGACAGGCGAAGAGATAGTACACAATGGGCCTGAACGCCTCTCGATAGACACCATCGGCGCCGAACACCACACGGCGTGACGCGCGCTCGAAACGTGAGCCGTTGTAAAGTAAAAAGCAATGTTACACAAATTACACTGAGACTAGAATAGAGTACGCGCGATCGGCAAACGCGTCGGCGGCGGCGATATCGTCCGCGGAAGAACTCGCTAGAAGCTCGTCGACAGTCGTCGTCCAACCCGTGCGCTCAGCTGCCGATACGCGCGCGACGCACAGTGGCACGGCGCCATCGTCGGAAAACTCGTAATTATCCAACGCAGGTCCCGCGATGTCGATCTCTAACCAAACCTGCGCGTCATCATTCGCATCTGGCGCGTCGTCTATGCGCACGATGGCCGTTTGATGAAACGCCGCGCGCGTGCCTAATTTCGCTGCAATCGATTCGTCGAATTCGTGCGTGAGCAAGTTCCGCCTCGACTTCGGGCCCTTCTCGCCGTGATACAAAATCTCGGGATTGGCAAATAGTCCCCCTTTCAACGGCCGTGGTGCCTTCATCGCGCGCACGTCGCGCACGACGCGCCCATCGCGAGCAACGAGCGCGCGCGTTTGCGTCAATTTGCGAAGCAACGCGCACGTCGCCAAGCCACCAACGCACTCACTCAACGCCGCGCGTTCGGCTTTGAAATACAACGACCGCAATAGCGCGGCGGTTTCATTACCCGGCGTCACGCTCGGGAACAACTGTCGGATCGCCTCCGCGTTTACGTTCGCCCAAAATGCGTCGACGTCTCGCTTGCCCTCGCTCGCGCTCGCGCGTTCCACCACCCACGCCACCGACTTCGCCTCCTTCCCCGTCTTCGCCGCGACGACGTCGGTGACGGCGCCAGGATCGGTGACGTTCGACAGCGACAATCCAAGCTTCAAGACTCGATAATCAGGCTCGACCGTCGTTGCGTGCACGACGTGCGACAACACTTTCCCGGCTTCCTCGATGGTGATAGTTGCGGCCCGCACGACCGTCGTCGCGCGTCCTCGCGCGCGCGCGACGCGCATCGTCGACGCGAAGATCTCACGCGTTTGAGCGCGCGCTGCGGTCGATCGCGCCGTCGCGCGCGTCGTCGCGCGCGGCGTCGTCATATCCACACACAACGACGCGCAGTGACGACGACGACGACGACGATGGCGACGTCGATGGCGCCGCGCGGGACGGCGCCGAGCTCCAAGTCTCAGGCGCGCTTTGGGCGACGTACGCACATCGCGACGGCGCCGACGCGCAGAGCGCCGACGCCGACGCGCGTCGGTGCTATTAAATCCGACGTCCCACCGCAGCCATTCACAGTTCGCGAGGGCGAACTCGGTAAAGTGCTGAGCGCGGCTATTCCTCTGGTGCTGCGCCTAGGGACGGGAGCGCTGATCGGGGGCTACGAAGTACGTCTTGACGCGGACGACGATGGGAGCGAGGGCAAGTACGCCATCGCGCGTTTTGCGAAGCGACGCATCGCGGAGCGTTCCACGACGTTGCCGACGACGCGGCCGGCCAAACCGATCACGCTGTACGAGTACGAAGGAAGTCCGTACTGTAAGAAAGTGCGCGAAGCGTGCTCAGTGCTCGATTTGGACGTTTTGTTCAAGCCGTGTCCGCAAGGCTCGCTCGCGTTTCGAGCGGAGAGCAAAGCGCTCGGCGCGACGACGTATCCGTTTCTTCTCGATGAAAACACCGGCGCAAAGATGTCTGAAAGCGATGACATCATCGAATATTTATTCAACACATACGGTGGTGAGACGAAGGTTCCATTTCTGCTCAGGCGCGGGGGGCTGGCGACGAACTCGACTGCGTACGCCGCCGCGTTGGCTCGAATGAAGGGGCTCTCGGCGCGCCAGGCGAAAAAGATCCCCGAGCAACCACTCGAGTTGTGGACGTACGAAATCAGCCCTTTTAGTAAGTTGGTTCGCGAAAAGCTGACCGAGTTGTGCGTTCCGCACGTGGTGAAGTACTGCCCGCGGGGCTCCGAAAAACGCCACGAGCTATACGCGATGGTCGGGCATTTTCAAGTTCCTTTCTTGCGCGACGCCAACACTGGGAAGGCCATGTTTGAATCGAAGGATATTTGCGAGTACATCGAGAGCGAGTACGGTAGCAGCTAGTCAGATTGTAAAAGTTACCTAACGAGGAGAAAAAGTTGGGAAAAATGTGTCGTCGTCGCGACTACGCAGATTTGGACGCGCCAATCGTTTGCGCCTTCTTGGACTTTCGAACGAACATGACGACGTACGCGAGCTTGTACGCGCATCCGATGGCGAAAAGGATCATGGCGTTTTCAAGAAGTTTATCTTCGGAGTCGATGGCGTCGTACGTGTTATGGAGCGACGCCAAGACTTCTTTGCCGTTGCGGCCGAAGCACAGCGTCGAGCTTCCACACGAGAAACCCGCGGCGGCGCTAGCGTCGGTGACGGCGCCAGTCCACGTGGCGTCGATGAAATCCAAATACACCAAGTTTTTGATCGCCCACTTCAAGAAGGTGATGTAGCTCATGGCGCGGAACGGCCAAATCACGTCACCTTCTCGAACCATGATGCCACAGAAGAGAAATCCGGCGAACCAGATGTTCATGAACGTCAGCATCCCCATGAGAGGGTTGTCGAACATGATGGAGAACACTTGCGCCGCGGACTCGAACGCCCAGAGCGTCAGCGCGTACATCAAGATCACTTGAACGAAATGCGGACCGTACCAAGCGACCATGCCGTATGCGGGGATCGCCATCGCGAACAAGGCGAGAACAATCATGATTGGAATCTGAATTATGAGGTTGGAAAGCAAATACGCGTACGGCGACAACAACCCATTCTTCACTTCACGTTTGATCGCGAAGAATTCTTCGTTGTACACGTACGTTGCGACGACGCCGAGAGACGACGGCACGCCAAGAAACCAGAGGACGAGCCACATGCGAGCGAAAACTTGCTCTTGCGATCGGGCGCGAGACTCGATGTAAATGACACCGAAGAAGATGCACGCGAATAAGAACATCACCATACGTCCAACGTACATGGACGGATCGCGATACGTGATTATCCAGTGACGGCGCACGAGCGTCATCGTCTGCGCGAAAAGATTCGTGCCCTTGCCCGAGACGTCCTCGAGTGGGCCGGTGTGGTCGCATCCGCTGTCGTTCGGCGTATACTGATCTAAAATCTCATCCACTTGCTTGGGATCGCTAAACTCCGAGTTCACGACGTTTAGCATGTGCTCAGCGATGGCGTCTCCCGGCGAAACTGGGTGGCCGATGTTCGCAAAGTACGACTCCGTCTTGCTCGCCGGCCCGAGGTAAGCCACGCGTCCCTTACTTAAGAGCATAATTCGATCGAAACCATGAAACACCGCGCTCGACGGTTGGTGAATGGTGCAGCAAATGGCAATGTTTGCCGCTTGCGCGAGCTCCTTTAAGAAGGCCATGATCGAAGCCGCCGCCGCGGCGTCCAAGCCCGACGTCGGTTCGTCGAGGAACAACACCGACGGCGAGCTCACGAGGGCGATGGCGAGCGACAAGCGGCGCTTCTGACCACCAGACAGGCCTTTCAAGAACTGATTACCGCACTTCGTATGTCTCGAAGACGCCAAACCGACCGTGTTGATGATGGCGTCCACGCGTTGCTTCTTCTCTTCCGCGGAAGATTTCAACAATAAATCAGCCGCAAACGTCAGCGTTTCTTCGACGGTGAGAAACGCCCACAAACGATCGACTTGGGGCACGGTCGAGCAGTGCTTGGTGAAAAGCTCGGGGGTGATCGGAATGCCGTTCAATCGAACGTCTCCGGTGTACGTTCCGCCCTTACCCTCGAGCGTGAGAAGGTCGATGAGACACGTTTTCCCGGCGCCCGAGGGCCCCAAAATCGCCAGCACTTCTCCCGAACACACTTGACCGCTGATTCCATGCAAGATTTCCTTGCGCTTGTCGCCTTTTCCGACCTCGAAACGCACGTCGCGGAACGCGAGCGTGGTGTCTTTGCCTGCGTTGGGTTGAACGCGCGCGCTCAATCGTCAGTCAACCCGTCCATTCCTCACGCGGCATCCAGGGGTACGGACAAGGGCACCGAACGCGATCGAACGCTGTTTCTTCGTCCCGCACCTTTCTCTTGCAAGTCGAGCAGGCTCGGCGCCTTCTTCATCGGCTTCCCTACTTCGACGTCCATGGTGTGTGCGCGCGCGGGTGTGGTCACGGCGCGCGCGTCGCGATCTCACGCGCGGCGCCGTCCAGGTCTGGACGCGAGGAGGTGCCGTCTTCGCGCCGACTTTTGCGATGCGAGCGTTTTGATTGGTTGGCTCCGGGAGCGGGTGCAAATGTCTGTTCTGTTTTACATCGGTTCGTTCGCTCGTTCGGTTCTATGCGGCGGCGACGCCCCACGCTGTTTTGAGGTACTTGACTATCCCTCCAACGTACGCGGTTTTCGTCTCGTCCTGCCAAGACTTTGGCAGTCGAGCGCACAACGAATGTTCAAATTTCTCGAGACGAGTCGTGCCGTCGCGCCAATGCTCGGTGAGAGACACCGGCGTGGCGTTCAAGTCAATCGCCGCGAGCGGCTCGCTGTCGCCGACACCAGCGTGCGGCGTGGTTCTGAATCTATCTGCGAGGCCTTTGAGTTCGCGCAACACATCAGGGGAAACGTCTTCGCATCCGGCGTGTTCGACTTTCAGTTCGTACGGCTCGGGTTCGCCGCCGAAATCGACGCAGTGAAACATCCGAACGTCGCTCTTCTGTGAGTCGTTTCGTACGTCGTAAGGACCGACGATGGCACCCACGAAGGGTGCGATCGTTTGCGACTCACCATCGGAGCGCGCAAACATCTTTTGATATTCAAATTGGTTTTGAATGTCGCGAATCGACGGCTGCGTCGCGAACACGGGATGAGAATGATACCAACCGACGATACCTTCACCTTTTGCCGTCAATGTCTCGACGATTGCCGGCACACTCTCTGGATCGAGCTCGACTTCGACGCCGGCGTGTTCCTGGACGAGCTGTCGAGCAGGAAGCGCTCGCGTAATGCGCAACGTCTTCGCGTCGTCGTCGTACACGCCTCCGAGAAATCCGATGATTTCGTCCGAGCACAAATGCGCGTGGAAATCCATCACCAACTCCGCGCCGGAAGTCACCGTGACTTTGAATGGCTGCGTCCGTCGTTTGTTGTACGCTTCGCACGTCACCATTTGTAAGTCGCCCTGTCCGTCGAAGCTCTCGCCAATGTTGATGTTTTTAGACGCGTTTCGGCTTTCACGCTTTTCGCGCGCGGGAACGACGATACGTTTGACCGCCGCATGGTACCCACGCTCGTCGTCCGTGATCTTTTTCCGTTTCTTCGGCGTCGGCGTCGGCTTCGGCTCGCGCTTCGCCCGCGGCTTGGGTTCGGGCTTGGGTTCGGGAGGGAGTCGCCGCTTGATATCGCCCAACTTTACCCCAGCGTATTTCACCCAATCCCACCCGTTGTCCACCTTTCGCTCTGGGTTCTTCTCCCGCACGACTGCTAAACGGAACTCGCTCACGGTGTTGAAGACGAGCGTTTCAACGTCCGCCGCGTCGACGGCGGTTTCCTCGCCACCTTCCTCATCCTTCACCGGCGCGGGATCGACGATCTTCCTCGCTCGCCTCCAGACGATCGTTCCGTCTTCGTTCAAATCAGCTAATGTCTCTTCCTTGCGCAGCGTCGTCGACAACACGTTTTCGCCAGCCGCGACGAGGCCGAGCTCGAGCATGCGCCGCATGATTACTCGACCATCTCGCGTCCCTCGCGCGCGAGGCGCGGTCGCTCGATTCGCCGCGCCTTCGTTCGCGCCGTCATCGTCATCGCCCTCGCCCTCGCCCTCACCGTCCGTCGTCGTCGTCGTCGTCGTCGTCTTCACCGCGCGTTTCTTTGATTTCGCAGCGGCTCGTCCAAAACGTGCATCGTCGTCGCTCGCGTCGCTCTCGTCGCTCTCGTCGTCGTCGTACGCCGCGCGTCGACGCGAGCCCGCGTACTCTTCCTCTTGCGCCTGCAGCGCCAGCGCGTAGGCGAGGTCGTCGTCCATGACGCGCGCGACGCGGTGCCGACGATCGCGCGGCGGTCCGTCGCGATTTCAGATTTCAAACGTCCGACCGGGCGCGATTCACGATTCCGATTCACGATTCGACGACGGATTTAGGGTTTAGTCGAGACGCGCGAACGGCCGCCCGCGCGCGTCGTCGTCGGGCGGCGCCCACTCGAACGCGCGTCGACGCGCGTCGATCGCGACGTCGATCGCGTCGAGCGCGCGCGAGACGAGCGCGACCGTCGTCGTCGACGCGCGCGCGAGCGACGCGCGCGCGAGGGGCGTCGACGACGACGAGGCGCGTCGACGCGTCGACGCCGCCGCCACCGCGGACCGCGCGCGCCATGTCGACGAAACGAACGAAACGCGAGGCGCTGGGGAAGGAGATCGCGGACGACGCGCTGGCGAAACCTCGGTCGAAGCGCAAGCAAACGAAGGCGCGCGCGCGGACGGCGGACGAGGAGGATTACCTCCCGGACGCGCTGTCGACGAAGATTTTGAGAGAGGCGAAGGAGCTGCGAGAGGAAGTCGAGGCGGCGACGTCGAGCGAGGAAGAGGGCGCGGACGATGAGGGGCGAGAGAATCGACGAAGGAAGAGCGGCGAACATCGCGTCAAGCTCGGACGAACGCTCGACGCGAAGAGTGCGACTTTGATCGATGACTCGTACGGAAGCGGCGACGACGACGGCGAGGACGAGGCGATGGGCGACGAGGACGCGCCGAGTCGACGCGGTGGGGCTTTCGACGAGGACGACGATGATGAGGGGTACATCAACGAAGCCGACGGACAGTACGAGGAGGTGGAAATCAGCGCCGAGGAAGCGGCGGCGTTGGAAGCGTTCATGGCGCCCAAGCTCGGCAAAGACAAAACGCTCGCGGATATGATTATGGAAAAGATTCAAGAGCACGAGAGCGCTGGTGGGTCTACGGCGCGAGACGAGGAAGGTGAGATGATTCCAGAAGGGTTGGATTCTCGTGTGATTGAGATTTATAGACAAGTCGGCGAGCTTTTGACGAGGTACACCACGGGCAAGGTGCCAAAGGCGTTCAAAATCATCCCCGCGCTCTCCAACTGGGAAGAAGTTTTGTACTTGACCAATCCCGATAGATGGAGTCCGCACGCGATGTATGCGGCGACGCGTCTGTTTGCGTCGAACCTGAATGTGACGATGGCCCAGCGCTTCTTTAATTTGGTGCTCCTGCCGCGCGTACGCCAGGACATCGCAGACAATCGAAGGTTACACTTCGCGCTCTTCATGGCGCTCAAGAAGGCGACCTTCAAGCCCGCGGCATTTTTCAAGGGTATGCTTTTGCCTTTGTGCCAGAGCAAAACGTGCTCGCTGCGAGAGGCGGTCATTTTCAGCGCCGTTTTGTCGCGATGTTCGGTACCAGCGTTGCACTCCGCCGCCGTATTGATGAAGCTATCCACGTTTGAGTACGCCGGAACGACATCCTTCTTCATGCGCGTATTGCTCGACAAGAAGTATGCACTGCCGTTTAGCGTTGTGGACGCTCTGGTTGATCACTTTTTGCGCTTTTCGACTGAGGAGCGCGAACTTCCGGTGGTTTGGCATCAAACGTTGTTGACTTTCGTGCAACGCTACAAGGCGGTCATCGACAAGGAAAGCAAAAAGTTGCTCTTCAAGCTCGTGACGATCAAAAGTCACTACTTGATCACGCCCGAAATTCGTCGCGAGCTCGCACACGGTAAGTCTCGAGGGGAGGCGGACAACATGGACGCCGACGTCGGCGTTGGAGCTTTTAGCAAAGCCGTCAAAGCCAAGGCGCTCGAGGAGAACGTGCGCGATATGCCCGCGATCCCGATGCTCGCCGACGATCAATATTAGACTAGGAACACGCGAGTGTAAAAGTACAAACTGATGAAAGAATCGCCGTTCACTCCTTATTAAAACGTTCGACGCTACAGGTACACAATATTAAGTTGCCAACACTCCTCTCAAGCCATGGTGACTTTCGTCGCGCCCATGAATCGCTCGCGCGCGGCTTCGAAAGCACCCGCCGCAGCCTTGAGCGGGTTCTTGCGCAACGCGTGCTTGCTCTTGCCCAAGCGCGCGAACGCGGTGGAGATCGGGTTCGCGTTGCGGAAGCTAAGGGACATCGCGGCCGGTCCAGCGCGACGGGATCGAGAGCTCGGTTGTTCGTCGTCGTCTTCATCCTCGTCGTCTTCATCCTCGTACTCATCGTAGTCTTCGTCCACGGTACGAAGCGTCGCCGGTGCCTCGGTCAAGAACTTGAGCTCTTGCAACTTTTGGTCATTCTCACCCTCCGGGACGTCGATGTTGTAGTATCTCCAAGCGCGCTCCCAAAGTTGGTTGAATCGCTGCATTTGCGCGAAAACCTTCGGTTGCGTTTGCTCGAGATCGGCCGGAGGCTCGAACTGCTCGCCCTTGTACCCGGGCATTTGCCACTCGGTGCCGCGATCATACACCACCGGGTGGTGACTCTCCGCCGTATCCGGGTTCGAGATGTTCTCCAACACCACGACTTCGCCATCGGGCTTACCCGTGAACAAACGCGCGCGCGTCGCCACTTCCATCGCGTGCATCATTGCTCTGTTTTGCTCATCCTCCCCACAACGTCCCGTGTATTCGCCGAGATATTGGTCATCCTTCCACTCGCCCACCTCGACCGCGCCCGAACCGTAGAGCTTCACCCCGCACCCGTTCTGGGAGTTATTCTGCCAATGTCCGTAATACGTGGAGTCATCCAAACCCCACGTGTACACTCCGTAGCCGTGCATCATACCTTCGGAGTATTGCCCTTCGTATCGGTCGCCGTCGACGTACTGAAACACGCCCAACTTTTCACACTGCCCGTAGTTACTCACGAGGCCTTCGTAACTGCGTCGAAAGACACGCGCAAGCGATGGTTAAAATGTCAGTCGTACGTTTCGTGCGAGATTTCGCGCGCCATCGACGTCGCGCGCGGCGATTTCGCGCTACATTCGCGAACAATCGCCTCGAGGGTTTCCGCGCGCGCGAGCGAACGAGTTCGCGCCGCGTTCGCGTCGATGCGACGTACGTGGCGCCATCTGAGAACACGATCGCATCCCAGGTATATTTCTTCTGAAATTCTCGCGGGATGTTGGACCCCATGACGTCGCGCGCGAAGGTTCGAGAGGCGATGAGTGACGAGGCGAGGGTTTGAACAGCCAGAGTGGGCGCGCGAGACAGAGCGCGCGGGAGCGGCGGGATCGAGCTATGACTACGGTGATATACAACACACACGGACTAACGGTGCGCAAAATAAGATGATGCTATGTCGCTACGCGCGCGCGTGCTCGCGAGAGATGATTTCGTCGCCCGGGTCGTCAGGGTGGCGCGGCTTGAAGAAATCGTACACGCGCTTACTCTTCACCTCGCCGAATCTATTCTTCCCACCGACGATGTCTTTGAGCATGTTTTCTTTATCCGCGATCGACGTGCGCGGATCTTCGTAGGCCGACATGAGAGCGGCCATGGATTTGTACTCGCGAACGATGCCGCGCGCGTGCGGGGCGGTGACGCCAGATATGCGCTGCAGCGCTCTGAGGAAGAAATCTTGCGAGGTTGGCTTTTTACTTTTTCCCGAGGTTCCATCCATGTAATCGTGTGATTTATCGAGAAGAAAGTCTTTCGATAGCGGTGGCTCGTGACGACGCCGGGCGATGGCGTCGTGGATCATGACGACGTGCTCGACGCACTCGGCCATTCCCGGAAGCGCGACGAGGACTACGTCGGCGTATTGCACCACTATCTGTGCGACGCACATGTCGTACTCATCTCGCGACCAACCGGCGTTTGGATTATCATAGTCGCACCCGCGGCGCTCTTTGGAGGTGCAGAACTTATCCGGTGATTCGACGATGACGCACAGTTTATGTTCGCCGCCGCCGGTTTCTCGCTCAAACGTCTCCACCATCTTTCGCAAGCCCGCGGAATCGTTTTCGATGAGCTTTAAAAACGCGTCCCCACTCAGCAACACGGCGGTATATCGCGCGCTGTGCGCACCGACGTCGTCTGAGCGCACGGGAACGTCCGACACGGCGTGATACGTCCACGTAACGCTCCGCTCGAGAGGCAAATTTTCATACTCGTACAAAATTTGCTTATCTCCAGCCTTGTGCCGGTTGTTGTCGAACCGCACGACGAGCGAGCGCCCGTACGCCGAATCATTTTTGAAGCTCTTCGCGTCCAACGCGCACGTCACCTGACTGTACAATTGTTTCCTGCTATCCGGTTCCGGAAACGCCTTCGATTTCGTCGCGTCGGCGTTTCGATTCGAGCGCGACGGCGCGTTTCGCACCACCGTCGTCGCCGCGTCGAGTCGCGCGTCGTCGCGCGCACCGCGCGCCTCATCATCCACGCGTCGTCGAACGCGACGCGCCTCCACGTGCGTCGTCGTCGCGTCGATCACGCGTCGTTCCGCGCGTTTCGCCGCGACGTCCTCCTCCCTCTCCGCCGCGCCGTCGTCGCCGTCGCCGTCGCCGTCGTCGTCGTCGTCGTCGTCGTCGTCCAACAGATCGATCACCTCGATCGCCGCGCGCGCGCGCGCGTCGCGCTCGACGAGCGTCTCTTGCGTCGATCGCAGCGCCGGTGCGAATTCGTCCTCGACGTCTTCGAACGCGTCGTCGTCGTCGGACGTCGTCGCGTCGCGCGTCGCGCTCGGCGCGCGCGCGATCGATTCGCGCGCCGTCGGAGACGGACTCAGAAGCCACGCGCGCGCGCTTCGAAGCATCGCGCGCGCGCGCGCGCGAGCGAGCGAGTGGGGAGTCTCGACCCGCCAACGTCTCGACCGCTCGACCGCGCGTTCGCGATCGAGGCGCCATTCCTCCGCGCGTCGCGCGCGTCGCGCGCGCGTCGATCGCCGCGGCGACGACGAGGACGACCGTCATCGCTCTCGTCGTCGTCGCCGCGATCGACGCGTCGCGCGCTCGGATCGCCTCGACCGTCCGTCGTCGTCGTCGTCGTCGTCGATCGCGTGCCCGGTTTGCGCGTGCCTCGAATCGCGATCCGCGTCGCGGTCGAGCGCGCGATGGAGACCGTGAGACTCGACGTCGCGACGCGCGCGTGGAACGTCGACGGGAGCGCCGGCGCGCGCGCGGCGAGCGGGCTGTCGTGGATCGCGGAGGCAGAGCGCGTCACGGGACGACGACGGGGACGGTGCGCGTACGACGGATGCGACGCGCGGGCGGAGCACGGCGGACACGTCTGGATCGCGGGCGTGTCGACGCGAGGCGCCGACGCGAAGTGCGCGTTGGTGCCGATATGCGCGAATTGTAATTGGCCGGGCAATACGCGACGGATGCAGAACGGGGGGTCGTATTTGCGCGCGGGCGTGGTGGCGACGGCGGTGGAGATGACTCCGGAGATGCTGAACGCGCGGCGGCGGTTCGCGCGGGACGAAGGAGACGAGGACGACGGCGAGGACGAGGAAGACGGCGAGGACGAGGGAGACGTGAGGGTGTGTGTTTCGTGCGGCACAGACATCTCGGATAGGCCGGCGAACCACACGGTGTGTTTCGCGTGTTTTCGACGCGGATCGCTGAGCGGCGATGGTCGTTCGGATGCCCGTCCTTGTGTTTCGTGCGGCACAGACATCTCGGGTAGGCCGGCGAACCACACGGTGTGTCTCGCGTGTTTTCGACGCGGATCGTACGACAGCGAGTACGACAGCGAGTACGACAGCGAGTACGACAGCGAGTACGATAGCGAGTACAGTACGACAGCTAACTGGCTACGTAGATCGGGATGGATGTAAATAACGCAACGGAATAATCGTTTCACGCGCGTCTCTTCGTTCTCTTTGCGGTGTTCGATTTACAACGTCTCGCGCGCGCGCGGCGGGCCGAGACGACGAGTAAGCTAACGTAAGCGTTCGAGCGCCCGGGCGGTCGTGGACTTCTTACTCGGCGACGCGTTTTCGTCGGCTAAATCGAGCTTGCGTCGGGCGCCGCGCTTACCACCTTCGTAACCGCCGCGCGAGCCCCATTCAACTTTACCGGCGTGATCTTCGTCGTCGTCCAGAACCGATCGCGCCACGCTACCGACGATGTTTGTCATCGTGCCCGGGGACATCATGAGCGACGTCGGCGCGCTGGGTGAGGCGAAACCGGCGGCGCCCACGAGCGGCGACTCGGCTTGACTCGCCTTGAACGGCGAACTAAATCCTAAAGCCTCCGCCGCCGCGTTGACGACGCGGCCGACTATACCGATCGGCGGTGATGCCGGTACATCGGGTTCGACCACCTTGCGACGCTTCGCGGGCGACCTTGGACTCGTGGACGCGCGCTTCGGCGACTTTTTTGGCGACTTTTTCGGCGGCGACGTCTGCATTTGACTCGCCGTTTGCGTCGGCATGATTTCCTCGTCATCGTCGTCGTCGTCGTCGTCGAAAACAATCGTCGGTTTCTTCGTTTTACGCTCCAGCGCGAGTTTCTTCGCGTTAGGGCTCGCGAGCAGCAACGGTTTCACCCCCGGCGCCGGCACGTTTGAAAATTCATCGCCTTCCTGCGTCGCCTTTGCCGTCGCCGCCGTCACCAACTCATCCTCATCTTCGCTTTCGCTCTCCATCTCCAACGCGCGCTGATTTGCCATGTACTTCCCACGTCCAGGCGAGCTCGTCGTCGCGCGCATCGTTCGACTCGCGTTCGCCGCGCCGCCGTCTCGTCGCGGCGAACGCGCCTGCGATTCGCCGCCGCCGTAATCCTCGGGCGTGTCATCGATCGGTGCGATTTTCTGCATCGCGAGCGCACGGCGTCAGTCATCGCTGTCATTTCTCCGAGTCGCATCGCCCGACGCGTTCGCGCGCGCATCGCCGCGCGCGCACGCGCACGCACCGCATCGTTGTTTGAAAACCATCCTGGAATGCGCGCCAACGCGCTTTTTTGGTCGCTCGGCACGACGGCGTCGACGGCGAATTGCGCGCGATCGAACGCGGGGGCGTCGCCTCGCGAGAGCGTCTTCAAGGTTGACATCGCGCGCGCGCGACGACGACGGCGTCGGAACGTGCGGTTCGTGGACGCGGTGGCTTTGGTTCAAGTTTTTTTCTCGTTTTTTGAAAACGAAACTTCTACTACGCGAGACGATTGGTGTCCTACAGAAATTGTATCGAGCGGCAGCTTAAGGTGTCGATGTCGACCAAGACGGCGATGCCGGTGGATGAGAATTTCGGCACGGCGACGACGAGGGTGTCGGCGACTCCGGCGGCTGGGTCGTGGGAAACGCGCTCGTAGCCGAACGCGTCTTGACATCCCGCAAAGTACACTCGCGGGGTGCGCTCGATGACGAACGGATCGCGGTCTTTGAAAGGGTAACACGCCAACGTATCGGGGGCGCCCGGGGCGATGTGTTGCCATCGCAAGGTTTGAGTCAACGCGGCGACGGGACGTTTGGCGGCGGCGGCGCCGACAAAGGCGCTGGAGACGTCGTCGGCGTCGATGGTGCTAAATTTCATCACGTCTTCGACGTTTTGCCCAGACGTGCCCAGGAAAGAGGTCTGATCGACCGTCAAATCGTGCGGATTCGTCACTAAACACATCGTCTTTTCGTACTTTGACGCCTCGGGAAAGTACACCGGGTGCAGCGGTTGCTGCGGCATCGCCTTGTTCGTCGGGTCCGTCTTCCCGCTCATCACGTCCACGGGCACCGCGCTCGCGAGCTCGGCGAGCATGATGTCGAGTTCTTTGAGCGCTTCACTCGTCGCCGCCGAAGGTTCTTCTGAGCTCGTCTTTAAATCCATCGTCCCACCGGCGATGATGACGCGACAAATCTTCGCCGCGTCCGAGTCGCTTGGCGATTCGTCGCCGTAGGCGATGGACGCCCCGGTGACGTAATCGACAAACATTTGATTGCGCGCCGACGCCGCGGCATCGTTGCCACCGATCTCAAATCCAGAGACCAAACACACGTATTTGGTCGCCGTCGATGCCTCGGACTTTGATTTCTTCGCCTCGCCCGTCGTCGGCGGCGCGTACGCCACGACGTCGTCGACGAGGAAATCTCCCTTCACCGCCTTCCCCTTCACCGCGCACACCACCCCCGTGACGAATTTCCCCGCGTCCACGCCCAGCAGTTTCACTCGCGCGCCCTCGTCCTCGAACTCTAGTCCATCGTCCTCGCGCGTGTACGTCGCCCGCTCCTCGCGCGTCGTCGCCGCCGCGCCCTCCGCCTCCTCGCCGTATCCCTTGACGTACTCGTCGAGTATGATTGGTTTATCCTTCATATCCTTATAAATCGTCCCCACGATGACGCACGCCTCGTCCTCGCACAGCTCCAGCACCGCGCGCGTCGGCATCGTCGGCCATCGCGCGCGCGCCGCCTCGCGCGCGCGCGGTTTCAGCGCCTGCAGCCGGTTAAAGTACAACTGAAAGTACTGCCCGTGCATCTTGTTCGCCAACGAGAATCGCGCGTCGTCGATCGCGCACGTCGCCGACGCGCGCGTCGCGCCGTCGCCCGCCATCGTCGAATCGGCGCGTCGTCGATCGCGCGTCGCGCGTCGCGCGTCGTCGAGTGCCGCGCCGCCGCCGACGTCCGGCGCGCGCGAATGTGTGTAAAAATTTGAAATCGACGGTTCGCGACTCGTCGCTGCGTCCCTCTCGGGACGCCCATCGATTTCCGCGCGTCGCGAATCCGCGCGGCGAGCGACGGACGACAGACGACGACGCGCGCGATGGGCGCCGACGACGACGCGACGCACGCGCACGCCGCGGGCGGGAACAGGGACCACGACGACGCCCCGGACGAGGCCGCGGAGCGCTTGGTGAGCGAGGAGTACAAGATTTGGAAGAAGAACACCCCGTTCCTGTACGATCTCGTCGTGACGCACGCGCTCGAGTGGCCGTCGCTCACGGTGCAGTGGCTGCCGGATCGAGTGGAACATCCCGATAAGGACTACGCGTCGCAAAAGCTCATCTTAGGGACGCACACGAGCGAACATGAACAAAACTATCTCATGATTGCCGAGGCGCAGCTGCCGCTGGAGAGCGCGGAGGTGGACGGGCGAGAGTACGACGACGAGAGCGGTGAGGCCGGGGGATTCGGGAGCGGTGGTGCCAAGGTGAAGGTGGTGCAACACATTAATCACGATGGGGAGGTGAATCGCGCGCGATACATGCCGCAGAACTCCTTCGTGTTGGCGACGAAGACGGTGAGCGCCGACGTGTACGTCTTCGATTACACCAAACACCCGAGCAAGGCGGACGCGGACAGTGGATGCCAACCGAACATTCGATTGAAGGGACATCTCACCGAAGGTTACGGGCTGAGCTGGTCGCCGTTTAAGAGCGGGCACTTGCTGAGCGGGAGCGACGACGCGCAGATTTGCTTGTGGGACGTCACCGGGGGCGACGGCGCGAGAGAGCTCGACGCGCAGACGATTTACAAAGGGCATCTCAGCGTGGTCGAGGACGTGGCGTGGCACGCCAAGCACGAGCACATGTTCGGGTCCGTGGGTGACGATAAGCACTTGATTCTGTGGGATACACGCGCTGTGCCGGCGAGCGCGGCGGTGCTCGACATCGAGGCGCACGACGCCGAGGTGAACTGCTTGTCCTTCAACCCGTACAACGAAACGTTGCTCGCGACCGGGAGCGCGGACAAGACGGTGAATCTGTTCGATATCCGTAACACTAAGAAACCTTTGCACACGTTCGAGCACCACACCGAGGAGGTTTTCCAAATCGGCTGGTCGCCGAAGAGCGAGACTGTGCTCGCGTCGTGCGGCGCCGACAGACGCATGATGATTTGGGATTTGAGTAAGATTGGCGACGAACAGAGCCCCGAAGACGCCGAGGATGGCCCTCCGGAGCTTTTGTTCATTCACGGTGGTCACACGTCCAAGATCAGTGACTTTAGCTGGAATCAAAACGACGACTGGGTCATCGCGAGCGTCGCCGAGGATAACATTTTACAAATTTGGCAACCCAACGCCAACTGCGTCAACGCGGGCGGCGACGATGATATGGAGTAAAACAATGCTGATGATAATACAAATGAATCGAACGATTAACACCGCGCCCAGCACCGATTACACTCGCCCAAGCACGCCTTACCTTCGCCCGCGCAATCCAAGTTGTTGCCGAGCGCTTGGGGCACGCGCACGACGTACTTGACGAAATTCCTCGTATCGCGCTTCATGAAGTAATTCTTCTCGATGTGTTCCGTCGCCGCCGTCAACTGCTCGACGTCGCACGCTAAAATTTCTGGTTGTTTCTTCACAATCTTCGCCAAATCACACTCCGAGGCTCTCGTCGTCACGCCGATCGATTCCAAAAACGCCACGCGCGCCGTCACATCCGCCGCCGTCGGCACCTCTCGCACCTTGGTGTTTCGCCAGTATCCTTGCCCGCGCCACCCGAACGCCTTTTCCATCATCGCGTCCACGTCGTCATCGTTCGTTTCGTCGCCGTTCGCTCCCACGGCGTCGCGCACGACCGCGCGCGCGTCGTTCCAGAGCTTTCGCGCGTCGTCATCCATCGTCGACGTCGCGCGCGCGTCGACGTCGTTCGTCGTCGATGCGCGGACGCGCGCGCGACGTCGGCGCGCGCACCGCGTCGTCGCGCGCGTCATCGTCGGCGTCGTCGCGCGCGTCGCGCGCGGCGTCGGCATCGTCGTCGGCATCGCGGCGACGCGTCGCGAGATGGAGAGGTGTCGGCGTCTCGTCTCGGCGCGGCGTGTTTCATTCTTCGGTCTTCTTACAAGCGCCCGCGTAGGACGGCGCGACAAGTGTGGGTGGATAAATGTGTGAACGATCGAATGAAAGAACGTAAGGGCGTGGAAGGCGCCGGGCGCCGCGGCGGACGCCGTCATAAATTCTCGGCGTTGGTACAAAAAGACGTCGTTTAGGCTTCGGCGATCATCTTGCGAATCGCGTCCGTCGTCGCCTGGGTTAAGGTGGTGTTCTTCTTCTCAGCGTACGCTTGAAGCGCCTCGAACGCATCGCGCTCGATCATGACGCGCGGCAAACGCCCGACGGTCTCGACGGCGGCGGCGGTCGGCGCGGCGGCGGCGGCGGCGGCGACGGGGGCGGCGCTCGGAACGTACGAGTCGCAAAACGCGCGAAGCGCGTCGAACCCGACGCGATTGATAAAGTTGCCGAAGAACTCACCCGCATTGCGCTGCTGCGCCCACATGGCAAAGATGGGCTCAAAGAACGTTTCGATGTCATCCACCTTGACGCGCTCGGCGTACGCGCTCGACACGCCCGTCATCGCGCGCGTGCCTCCGAGCCAAATTTGGTAGCTCGCCGGACCGTCGCCGACGAAACCGAGCTCAGCCATGTACGGACGCGCGCAACCGTTGGGGCAACCAGTCATACGAATGACTAAGTCGTCCGACATCGCCAAGCCAACCTTGGTCATGGTCGTGCGCAAACGCGCGTTAATCTCCGGCAAACCGCGCTCGGCTTCGGTGATGGCGAGACCGCACAAAGGTAACGCCGGGCACGCCATGGAGAGACGTTCGAGAGCGTCGACTTCGGACGCGTCTTTCACGCCCGCGGCTTGCAAAGTGGCCATGATATCCGCCTTCCACGCCGGATCGACGTCGGTGAGCAACATATCTTGCTGAGCGGTGAGACGAACCGGAAGTTCGTATCGCTCGATGACGTTGCGCAAAGCCTTCTTCATTTCGCCACGAAGACGACCGTTTTGGACGTGCACACCGTACCAAAGCTTACCGTCGCCTTGTTCGTTCCATCCCAAGTACGTAGGGAATTCGAACGGCGCCAACTCAACGCCGGCTTCAAACTTCTTGCCGTAGTATTGCTCCGTCACCGTCTTGAATCGCTCCATGCCCCAGCTCTCGACCAAGTACTTCAATCTACTCTGCTTGCGATCATCGCGGCGACCGTAGTCGCGCTGCGTGCACGTGATGGCCTTGACCGCGTATAAGATGTCGCGCGGTCCGCAGAAACCGAGAAGGGTGGCTGCCCGCGGGAACGTGGCGTCGTTGCGGTGCGAGCGCCCCATGCCACCGCCGACGTAAACGTTGTACCCGACGTGCTTGCCGTCACGCATGACGACGACGATGCCGATATCGTTCGTCAAGACGTCGATGTGGTTATCGCCCTCCACGGTGACGCCAATCTTAAACTTACGCGGCAAGAATAACGAACCGTAAATGGGTTCGGGCGAACCCTCAAAGTTGGTGCCGTGGCGGTTTTCCATGCGCGCCGCCGTCACTTCGGGCTTTTCAGCCGTCATGATTTGCTCGCCGTCGAGCCAGACGTCGTAATACGCCCCGCTTTGCGGCGCCAACAAGTCGGCGATATCTTTGGCCAATTCTTGCGCGATATCATACTCCGGTTTGTTGGCGTACGGCGCCGGAGACGCGGTGACGTTGCGATTGATGTCTCCGCACGCCCCCAACGTTGAACCCATGTTACGAATCACCGTCGCGAACGTTTCCTTCAGGTCGCTCTTCAAGATTCCGTGCAATTGATACGTTTGTCGCGTCGTCAATCGCAGCGTTCCGTTCCCGTGCGTGTTCGCCAAGTCATCCATGGTCAGGTACAACTTGTTCGGCACCTTGCCCGCGGGCTGCTTCGTGCGCATCATGAATTGATAAAACTTCCCCTCCCCGAACGCTCGCTTCTCTCGATCGTCCTGTTGATACCCGCCGTGAAACTTATACAACTGCGCCGCGTCCTCGGAGATGCTCGACGCCGTCGTCGCCAACTCCTCGATCAGCGGGTGTCGCAGGTAGTCGCTGTTTTCCTTGATGATTTCAACCTTGCTTCGCTTCGCCGGTTCCTTCTGCGCGCCGGAGCTCGGCGTCGCGACGTTCGTCACGACGCACCGTCGGTTCTTCGCGCGCTTCACCGTCGTCCCCGCGCGCGTCCCCGCGCGGTGCGCTCGCGTCGCCGGCGTCGGCACCGCGCGCGCCATGGTCGATCGCTCGGCGCCGATTTTCATTCGCGACGTCGCGATTCGCGTCGCGTTCGCGCGTCGGCGCGCGCGAGGTCTTCGACGGCGTCGACCGGTCGAGCGTTCGCGACGTTCGCGTCGCGTCGCGTCGCGTTCGCGTCGCGCGTCGATGTGCGTCGACGTCCCGAATCGTTCTCAACTCCAGGGTTTCCTCCCGTCCGCCGGCGTCGCCAAAGCGGGGTCTTCGGGCACTGGCGGACTGGCGCGGCGAGACTGTCAGCTGCGACTGCGCTATCCGCGCCGACGCGGGAACAGCGCGCCTCGATCGCGCGGGTACGCGTCGCCGAAGGTTTTTAAATACCACGCGTGGTGCGAAGACGCGACGCACGCGAGGTTGGCGACGACGGCGGCGAGCAGGGCGAGCGGGGCGAGACGCGGGACGCGCGCGGCGACGACGGCGGACGACGACGACGCGCGCGATACCGACGACACCGACGGACGCGCGGAGACGGAGAGCTTGCCGAGGAAGACGTCGGTGGGAACGACGATGAGCGCGAGACCGAGGTAAAGGACGATCTCGGCGAGGTAGTGCGCGCAGGAGACGCGCTCGAACCAACCGCCGCGCGGGATAAAGTATCGCGAGCGGCGCGCGACGTCGGCGTCGGCGTCGCGCGCGCTCGAGGACGGCGCGCTCGGTTCGCGCAAACGCGCGAGTATGACGTGACACTCGTACTGCCGATAATTTCCGAGCGCGAACAGCGCGACGCCGAGCGCGCCGAGCGCCGTCGCCGCGAGCGTCTCGAGCGGCTCGAGCGTCGTCTTCGCCGCGTCGCCGCAGTCGTACGCCGCCCACGTCTTCGGCGCGCACACGTAATACGCCAACCCGCCCGCGTACACGATCGCGTGCATCGTCGCGTCGTCTCCGTACGTGCTCACGCGCGCGCTCTCGTACAATCTCCTCAAACAGTGCGCCTGAAACAGCGTCGCCGCGACGACCGCCGCGCGCGCGTCCGCCCGTCCCGTCGCCGCGCCTCTCGCCCACAGCCTCGCCAGCTCGCGCGCGTTCGCCGCGCACCCGACGACGTAAAAGTGTCGAAACCACGCGTGCGGCGCTCGTCCGCGCTTCAGTCCCTTCCCGTCCTTGCCTCGCGCCGCCGCGCCGCGCGCCGCCTCGACGTCCCGTCGCGCCGCGACGAGCGCGCTGCACGTCACGAGCGCGAGCCACGTCAGCGCGAGCGCGACGTTCGCCGTCGAGTCATCGTCCCAGTCCCACATCCTCCGGCGTCCCGCCCCGCGCGCCGACGTCTGCGCGCCGCGCGTTTCGCGTCGCGTCGGTCGCGTCCCGGCGGCCGACCGAAACACCCACCAGTGGCGAAAACACCCGGGAGCGCGCGCCGACGCGACGGCTCGACGATTGACCCGACGCGACGTTTCGCACACGTCGACGCCTCGACGCGCGACGCCACGCGACGCGCCGAGAACCTCGCGCGAGAACCTCTACTCAACGCTCGCCGCTTCCGAGCGCGAAACGTCGACGCGAAGACCGACCTCGAGCGATCGAAACGCAAGATGAGCGTCGTCGGGATCGACTTCGGGAACGCGAATAACGTCGTCGCGCTGGCGCGAAGGAAAGGGATCGACGTCGTGCTGAACGACGAGTCCAAGCGAGAGACGCCGAGCATGATTAATTTCGGGGACAAGCAGGCGCGTGGAGAAAAAAAACGCTCGGCGAGGCGAGCGACGACGCGCGAACGAAGAGACAGATGAAGATGAAGCTTCTTCTTTTTCATTCCTCGAGCGAACCGAGAGACGAGAGCGATGGGGCGACGGCGAACGGGAGGGGCGACGCGGTGATGAAGACTGACGATTGGTGGATGATTTTCGCGACGCGCAGCGATTCGTCGGGTGCGCGGCGGCGGATAAGATTAACATGCAACCGAAGAACACGCTGACGCAGCTCAAGCGCTTGATTGGGAAAAAGTACGACGACGTCGAGGCGCAGAGCGATTTGCAAAACTTGCCGTTCGCCGCCAAGCGCGGAGCGAACGGGGAGTTGATGTTTACCGTGCAGTACATGGGGGAGACGCGAGATTTCGTGCCGGAACAGTGCGTAGCGGCGATTTTGGCTGATTTGAAGAGAATCGCGGAGAACGACAACGGCACCAAGGTGACGGATTGCGTCATCTCGGTGCCAGTCTTCGCCACGGACGCGGAGCGCCGCGCGATGTTGGATGCGGCGTCGATTTGTGGCTTGAACGTGTTGCGATTGATGCACGAAACTACGGCGACGGCGTTGGCGTACGGGATCTTCAAAACCTCAGAGTTCACCGACGAGCCGGTGAACACGGCGTTCATCGACGTCGGTCACTCTGCGATGCAAGTGTGCATCGCGCAGTTCACGAAGAAGGGGTTGAAGATTCTGTCTACCGGTTTCGACCGAAACTTGGGTGGACGCAACTTTGATGAAGTCATGTTCGATCACTTTTGCGAAGAGTTCAAGGCGTCGAAGAAGATTGACATTCGTTCCAACGCTCGCGCGTCGCTTCGTCTGAAGACGGCGATCGAGAAGATGAAGAAGATTCTTTCCTCGAACCCGGAGGCGCCGCTCAGCATCGAGTGTCTCATGGATGATGTCGACGTTCAATCGATGATGACTCGTGAGAAGATGGAAGAGCTCGCGGCGGACACGATCTCCAAGCTCATGGGCCCGGTGGAGACGGCGGTGAAGGAAGCCGGACTCACCGTGGACGACATCTCTGCCGTCGAACTCGTTGGCAACGCTTCGCGCATGCCCGCCATTTCGAGTCGACTTCAAGAGTACTTCGGCAAGGTGCCGGGGCGCACGGTGAACGCGTCAGAGTGCGTGGCGCGCGGTTGCGCGCTTCAAGGCGCCATGCTTTCGCCACTCTTCCGCGTGCGCGAGTTTGAAGTTCAAGACTCGTTCCCGTTCCCGATCTCCGTTGCGTGGGCCAGCGATGACGGCACGAACAAGACGATGGAACTTTTCGAGCGCAATAACTTAGTTCCCAGCACCAAGCTCATGACATTCTTCAAGAACGACAAATTCTCCATTCAAGCGAGTTACGCCGGAAGTGAGCTTTTGTCCGAGTCCACAGAACCCGTCGTCGGCACGTACGAAATCGGCCCGTTCGCAAAAGCCGCGGATGGTGAGAAACAAAAGCTCAAGGTGAAAGTACGTTTGAACCTGAACAGTTTGGTCACTGTCGAATCCGCGCAAGTCGTGGAGGAAATCGAAGAAGAGGAAGCGCCGGCGCCGGAGGAAGAGATGAAGGACGAAGCCGCGCCGCCAGCCGACGGCGCGGAGGGCATGGAAACCGACGCCGCGAGCCAGGAACCCAAGGCGGAGGAGCCGAAGGCGGAGGAAAAGCCCCCGGCCAAGAAGAAGGTTAAAAAGACGGACGTACCGGTGACGAGCCACGTCGGCGGTTTGCCGCCAAAAATCGTCGAGCGCTTCACCAACGAAGAGTACGACATGGCACTGCAGGACAAGGTGATAGAAGAGACGAAGGAGCGCAAGAACGCCGTCGAGGAGTATGTGTATAGCATGCGCTCTAAGATTGCCGAACAACTCGCCGAGTACGTCGATGACGCCACTCGCGAGAGCTTCAACGCGCTGTTGAACGCCACGGAGGATTGGTTGTACGAGGATGGCGAGGACGAGACCAAGGGTGTGTACGTGAACAAGCTCGAAGAACTCAGAGCGATCGGAGAGCCCATCGTCGGCCGCGAGAGAGAAGAAAGCGAACGCCCCGGTGCGATCGCCGCGCTCACGGCGTTGGCCGAAAACTTCTTGTCCCTGGCTGGAGATGAGGCGCACGCCCACATCGACGCCGCAGACTTGGAAAAAGTTGCGCAAGAGTGCAACGACGCCCTGGCGTGGTTGAACGAAAAGGCTACTCTGCAAGCCGCCACGCCGAAGACGCAACCGGCTGTTTTGTTGATTTCGGACATAGACAAGAAGCGTGCCACGTTAGAGCGCGTCGCGACGCCCATTTTGAGCCGCCCCAAGCCGGCGCCAAAGGTTGAGACGCCGCCGCCCGCGGCTGAAGACGCCGAACCGATGGACGACGGCACCGCCGAAGAAGGCGCCGAAGAAGGCGAAGAGGCAAACGATGAGGCCATGGATGACGCTGCGGACTCTCTCGACTGAGCTCCTTTTGCGAATTGATTTCAATACCATTTCATTACCTTTACACTACCCGTACCGACCCGACGACGCTCTAACAACGGCTGTGTGCACAACGGCTGCGGGCGCATGTGGAGCCGCACACATGCGCACCCACCATGCACACAACATTGATCGCCATCGCCATCGTGCACGCACTCGTCAAGCACGTTTCAGCGCAGACGTGCGCGCTCGCTAGCGAAATCGCGCGAGAAGATGTCAAGAACGCGCTGGCGTCGGCGTTTTACGTCGACGAAGGCTCCACGTGGATGTTCGATTTCGACCAACTTCCTGCCGATTGTACTGATTGCGGAAACGCAAATCCAGCTTCCACGTACGGGTGTCCACGATTCAGCGTCTCGCGCGTGAGACGCCGTAGCCGCCGCACACGTGGCGACGATGAAGATGCGCCGCGGCGCGTCGTGAGAGCGTCGGCGACCGAACCGGAATATCACACGTTGCCGGTTTTGGACAGCCCGAACATCGAGTTTGCGGAGGGATCATCTCCGGGTGCGCAACGGGATGGAGTTCTGCCACAGACGTGTGAATGGACTCTTGAACCGACGGAAGTCGTACTTATTTATGGTTGCACTCCGTCCGCGCTGGCTTACTTCGGAATCACCCCGTATTGGTATCGGTTAGGGGGAGCCACGTCAAGTCTCGTGTTTGCGAGTTTGAGTGACACGTTCAGCATGGGTGAAAACGGCGACTTCGGCGCGTTTACGCGTTTGAGCACAGAGGCAGCCACCGTGTCTCCCGGGACGTTCATTCGTGCGCCAACTGCGCCCTGGAACTCCTCGTTTTCGTTTATAATGTCGCGAAACAGAGCCGCGCTTTCCCTCGCCGCGGCGGTACTGCGTGACCGCGGTTTAGTGGTGAACGAAGTGGGCGTACCGCCACCGCCATCTGCCGATTCGACGTATACGGTGCTTTATCGCGGCGCCTTACCGGCGTCATCTGAGGCTTGGAAAAAATGGGTAACCACTCCGCCCATCACGACGCTTCGACTAAAACCGAAGTCCGCCGCCGCGCCGGAAGCGATTTTCGAAGCCGCCGCGCCGTTGATCGCAAGGCGCACGGTCGATGAGCTCAGTCTCACGCAAGCGTACGACGCTCTCGTGAGCGCGGTCCGCGAACGCGTGGCGAGCGTTCCCGGACGAGACGCCGCGGTTGCGGCCACCGCGAGACCTCAAATCGTGATTGATTCTTCGATGACGTGCGTCAACTTTCGCATCAATTGCGGCGGAGACAACCGTGACACGAACTACATTCGAGCGCCAGCGTTTACGCTCGCATCGAACGACGACTTGGTGTACGCCATCGGCGTGCGTCACGTCTGGACGCGAAACGCCTATTATCACAGCGTCGCGTTGTACAATCGCGCCCGGCGTCTCGCCGTCGTATCCATCGAAGACGCCGTCTTCAAAAACTCCGCCGCGCCGTGGTCGACATCCGACGCGTTTTACGTCGTCGCGTTCGCGCGCGATTGCTCTCGACACGACGTCCCCATCGGCGTCCCGTGCGTCGACGTGCCGCAAAACGGATTTCCGAGCGCCTCCCGCGACGAATCCATCGAGCTCTGGGAGCGTCCGTACTCCACCTATTCCACCACCATCGGTCCGTGGTGGCAATCCATGATTTTACCGACGCTAGTGCGTTCGATCCCGGCGCCGCCGCCGTCGTCGTCGAACCCGTTCTCCGCGCTCTTCGCGTCGTTTTAACAAAACTTTCACTCCGCGCGTCAACTCATGAACGCCCGCACCGCTCGCCCGCGATGGTCGTACTCGTCAAAATCGCTAACGTTCGCGTCGTACGGTTTTGCGCCGTCGTCTCGTTCGACGCGCATGGGTTTAAACGCCTCCGTCGCGCGCAACGCCGCGTAGCAGTGCAGGACCAGAGCGATGATGACGAGCGCGGCGATCGACGCTTTCGACGCCGACGCGTCGTCGCTGGCGATGACGGCCGTGCGACACGCGGCGGCGAGCGCGATGGAACCGCCCGCGGCGGCGGCGACGGCATCGCGACGCATGGCGCGTTGTGCGGCGTGAACAACTCGAAAATCAGCAATACAGGAGACTAGTGACTACAGCTAGAGGCGCTCACACCGCGGCGCCGTATTGACGGGTTAAATCATTCGCCCTCGCGGATTCTAACAGCGCGAAGCTCGAAGACCGCGGAACGTAGCCCGCTTCGGCGGCGTGAGACGTCGAAAGCGCGTGACGATCGCGCGCAGAGACGACTTCGGCGTCCCAATCGAGACGGCGCGCGATGACGAAGCCGAGCGCGCCGGTGTGGACCACCGTGGCGACTAAACCGCCGAGAACGAGACCGAGGGCGCCCATGTGCGCACCGAAGGCTAATGCGAGCGATAGTGGAATACCTATGATCCAGTACGCGACGACGACGATTTTTGCGGCGAGCGATTGCTTACCGCACGCTCGCGTCACGCCCGCTTGCACGGCGCCTGCGCAATCAAACAGCGCGTACGCCGCAAGCGCAATCATGAGCTCGGACACGAGCTCGCGCACCTCTTCACGCGAGGTGAACAAGTTTGCCCAATCTTTCCTCGCGACGATGATGCCCACGCTCGCGATGACGCCAACGCAGGCGATGAGTTGGAACGAGACGGCGACGGCGCGCCGCGCCCTCTTAGCGTTGCCGGCGCCGAGCTCGTGCGTTACGCGTGTCAACGACGCCACGCCGAGCCCGATCGACGCGTCGAACACGAACGCATTCGTACTGCCGTAAATAGACAGCGCTGAGAGCGCAATCTCGGGATTCGGCAAGTATCCCGCCATTACTACCGTCATC
>Ga0257114_1000317_pt1 | contig 37175 bp, 25 predicted proteins | sample SI112_10mmetaG_FD_190149 | JGI IMG/M metagenome (GOLD analysis project Ga0257114, IMG submission 190149) | Marine microbial communities from Saanich Inlet, British Columbia, Canada - SI112_10m | ecosystem: Environmental > Aquatic > Marine > Inlet | place: Canada: British Columbia | collected...
TGACGATCGCACCGACGGGATCTTGAATACGAGCGTTCGTGGAATCGACCGCCCGTCCGCCGCGACCGTTTCGTCGACGCGACGACGCCCGTCGGCGATCGGCGCGCGACGCCATCGCGCGACGCGCTCGAGGCTCGGGCGGGAGACGAAGAAGCGACGGGAGACGGGTCGAGGACGATCGCGATGCTGCGTCGGGCGATGCGCGCGAGCGCGATGCGGGCGTGCGAGCGAGGATGCGTCGCCGCGCGAAACGCGTTGACGACGAGCGCGAGCGGGAGCGGGAGCGGGAGCGGGAGCGCGCGATCGATCGCCACCGCGGCGTCGTCGTCGACGTCGTCGTACGAGATCATCGATCACGAGTACGACGCCCTGGTCGTCGGCGCCGGCGGCGCGGGCTTGCGCGCCGCGATCGGGCTCGGCGAGCACGGATTCAAGACGGCGTGCGTCACGAAGTTGTTCCCGACGCGATCGCACACGGTGGCGGCGCAGGGAGGGATCAACGCGGCGCTAGGGAACATGACCGAGGACGACTGGCGGTGGCACGCGTACGACACGGTGAAAGGGGCGGATTGGTTGGGAGACCAAGACGCGATTCAATACATGTGTCGCGAGGCGCCAAAGGCGGTGATCGAGTTGGAAAAGTACGGGATGCCGTTTTCACGAACGGACGAGGGGAAGATTTATCAAAGAGCGTTCGGAGGACAATCGCTGGATTACGGCAAGGGCGGTCAGGCGTATCGATGCGCCGCGGCGGCTGATCGAACGGGACACGCGATGTTACACACGCTCTACGGCGCGGCGTTGAAGCACGACGTGCAATTCTTCGTGGAGTATTTCGCGTTGGATTTGATCATGGACAAAGGCGAGTGCGTAGGAATCATGGCTCTGTGCCTTGAAGACGGCACGTTGCACCGATTCAGATCACACCAGACGATTTTAGCCACCGGAGGTTACGGCAGAGCGTACTTTAGCGCGACGTCGGCGCACACGTGCACGGGCGACGGCAACGCCATGGTGGCGCGCGCGGGTTTGCCGTTGCAAGATCAAGAATTCGTGCAATTTCACCCGACTGGGATTTACGGCGCCGGATGCTTGATCACCGAAGGTTCGCGCGGCGAAGGCGGAATCTTGCGCAACTCGGAGGGCGAACGTTTCATGGAGCGCTACGCCCCGAGCGCCAAGGATCTCGCCAGTCGCGATGTCGTCTCGCGATCGATGACGCTCGAGATTCGCGAAGGACGTGGTGTCGGTAAAGAGAAAGATCACATCTACTTGCACTTGAACCACTTGCCTCCGGAGCTATTGGCGGAGCGCCTTCCGGGGATTTCGGAAACCGCCGCGATTTTCGCCGGCGTCGACGTCACCAAGGAGCCGATCCCCGTCATCCCCACCGTGCATTACAACATGGGTGGTATCCCAACCAACTACAAGGGCGAAGTTGTGGCACCTAAGAACGGAGACCCGGACGCCATCGTCCCTGGCTTGCTCGCCGCCGGCGAGGCGGCGTGCGCGAGCGTGCACGGCGCCAACCGTTTGGGTGCCAACTCATTGCTCGACATCGTCGTCTTCGGTCGCGCGTGCGCTAACACGGTGGCTGATAAACTCAAGCGCGGTGCACCGCATCGTGAGATCGCCAGCGACGCCGGATCGAACGCCATCGAACGTTTGGACAAGATTCGAAACTCCAAAGGCAGCGCGCCGACGGCGATGCTTCGTAAGACGATGCAAAAGGTGATGCAAGAGGATGCCGCGGTTTTCCGTACTCAAGAAACGCTCGCAAACGGGTGCAAGCGTATCGACGACGTCGCGGCGCAGCTGGACAACTTGAAGCTCACCGACCGATCGTTGGTGTGGAACACTGACTTGGTCGAAGCGCTCGAACTTCACAACCTCATGCCCAACGCGCAGACGACGATGCACTCAGCCGAGCAACGCAAGGAAAGCCGTGGTGCGCACGCCCGCGAGGATTTCCCCGACCGTTTAGACGACGCGTGGATGAAGCACACGCTCGCGTACGTGGAAAACGGCAAGGTGAAGATTGATTACCGTCCCAACCACCACTACACCCTCGACGCCGAGATGGACGTAATTCCGCCCAAGGCGCGCGTGTACTAACTGCGCGACCTCGCAACTCAACGTTTACTACTCGCAGTACTTTAAGCCTCCATTAGCTCACCGCGCGTTGAATTTAAGTAAAATCACCCATCTCGCACGCGTTTCGTCGTCTTGTCTCTCGTCTCTCCGTCGCGCGCGCGTCTCTCGCTTCCGCACAGCCAGGCGCGCATCGCCCGATGGCGCCACCGTCCGAACCCGCGCCCGAGCTCGAGGCCGACGTCAAGGCGTACGCCTCGTCTCTTGGGTTCGCTCCTCGCGCGAGCGACGGCGCCGTCACCCGCGGCTTCGACGACCGAGACTTCCGCGCGGAACACTTGAGAAAGAAGGAGGCGGCGGCGGCGCGGCGCGCGAAAGAAAAGTCATCGACGACGCGCGAGGACGACGCGCGAGACGACGGCGAGCGCGGCAGAGGAAAGAAACGCGCGCAGACGAACGATGCTCGCGCGAACGCGTCACAAAAAGCGACGCGGGACAAGGCAAACGATGGGAAGAAGACGTCGCGGGACGACGGCGACGGCGACGGCGACGGCGGCGCGGCGGCTCGAGAGCGGCCGTCGGGAAAGAAACGACCGTGGAATCCAGGGGCGGGGCCTATGCCGAGTAAAGGCGATGTAAAGGGAGGTAAATCGAATCGCGATGGTGGTGCGAATGCGAGCGCGTCGGGGGGGGCGTGGTACGAGGCGAGCGAGGCTTTGGACGCCGAACTCGGGAGCGCTGGCAAGCGCGGGAAATCCAAGTCGGAACCGACGCGCGGTGAGCTGGAAGAGAAGGAACGCATGGCGAAGAATGCGCTAGAAGATCGAGTGAACACGTACGCCAAACGCATGCAGCGACACAGCGATGCAAACGCGAAATGGTTGGAGATGGTTCGCACAAACGGTACGGCGAGCGATAAAGTAGCCGCCAACGTGTTGAGCGTGACCGAGGACCCAGCGGCGAACTTGAAAGCGCTGGAGAATTTACTAGGAATCGTCGAACGCGCTCGAGCGAGTGGGGGCAAACGTGGGGCTGTGCAATCGATCACCGCGCTCGAGACGTTGTTTCGGGAAAGCCTGCTCCCCGATCGAAAGCTGCGATATTTTAGCGAACAGCCCCTCTCGGTGGCGGCGAGTGCCCCGCACGAACGCAAGCGATTGATGTACTGGTACGTCGAAGACTCTATTAAGCGTATGTACTTGCGGTTCATTGCGGCTTTGGATGAGTTATCTCGAGATCCTTTGCCGATTCTCAAGGAAAAGTCTTTGAAGAGCGCGTACGCACTACTCAAATCCAAACCCGAAGGTGAGCGTCAGTTGTTGAACATAATGGTCAACAAACTCGGCGATCCGTCGAGAAAAATCGCATCCAGCGCGTCGTATTTGTGTTTAGAGCTCATCAAGGCGCACCCTGCGATGAAGCGCATCGTCGCACGAGAGGTGGAAGCGTTCACGTTTCGAAGAGGCGTGGGATTGAAGGCGCAGTACTACGCCGCGGTGATGATGAATCAAATTCCTCTCGGGCACAAGGGCGATGGACCGGCGTTGGCTGAGCAGCTCATCGAGGCGTACTTTGGATTGTTTCAGTATTTGTACAATTTGTCGCTGAAGAAAGATCCCGCGAAAGAAGAAGAGGCTAAGCCCGAGGTGAAGAAGAAGGACAAAAAACGTCATCGAGACGGTGGCCGGGGTCGCGGCGGTCGCGGCGGTCGCGGCGGTCGCGGTGGCCGTGGACGCGGTGGTAAGGATAGCAACAAACCAACACAACCAGCGCAAATCGGTGCAGGCGTTGACGCTCGAGTCGTCTCCGCCTTACTCACGGGAATCAATCGCGCGTTTCCGTACGTGGCGAGCGAAAAAATGGACGCTCTCATCGATCGCATCTCTCCCGCCTTGTTCACTATTGCGCACTCTCCCAATCTCAGTGGGGCGTTGCAAGCGATGATGTTGCTATTTCAGTTGTTATCGGCTCGTTCATCAGTGAGCGATCGATATTATCGCGCACTGTACGCCTTGCTGTTGCATCCGGGACTGTTGCGATCGGCGAACAATGCGCAAGTATTATCGCTTATTTTCAAGAGCTTGCGCGAGGACGTCGTTCCGAAGCGCTCGGCGGCGATGGTGAAACGTTTGTTACAAGTGGCTTCGCAAGCACCGGCTACGTTCGCGTGCGGTGCGCTCATGGCGGTTAGTGAGTTTTTGTCGAAGCAGCCTTCGCACTGGAACGCCATTCGAGTACCGCGAGAGACTGAAGAGGATGGCGTCGAGCACTTCAGCGACGTCAGAGACGACGAAGACGAAACAAACGAAGGGACTGGGTTGTTTGAGGGCGATAAAACGACGGAAAGAACGCCCAAAGCGACGAAAAGTGACAGCGAAAAGTCCTCAGATGATGACGAGGATGCCGACCAAGCCAACGCCGTCGATGGCGAAAAAGGCTCGAACCGAGTCGGCGGGCCGAGCGAGCGATACGACATGGAGAAGCGAGAGCCCATGTACGCGCGCGCGGAAACTTCGTGCTGGTGGGAACTCAATGTTCTCGCCGCGAACGCTCACCCGTCAGTCTCCGCGATGTCCCGCACTTTGCTCGAAGGCAAGCCAATTGAATACGACGGCGATCCTCTCTCTGACATGACGCTCACCGTGTTCCTTGACAAATGGTTGCAGAAGAAGCCGAAGAAAAGATCCAAGGGTGGTTCTCAAGTCATGCGAGCGTTGGAATCCGACGCGAGCGCGGCGTACATGCCCGGCACGGACGAATTTGCGTCGCTCATGGAGTCCGAAGTCGACCCTTCCGACGTCTTCTTTCATCGCTACTTTGCCAACAAGACGGAGAAGGCGGCGGCGAAGAAGAAAAAGGCGGACAAGAAAACGACAGACGACGACGACCAGGCAGAATCCGAGTCAGATGCCGACGGCGAGCTCCCGAAGAAGAAATTCGACGACAGCGAATCCGAAGGCGACGACAGCGAAGACGAACTCGCGGTGGAGGAAATCAACATCAACGACGCCTCCGACTCGGAGGACGACGAAGAGCTCGCGATTCCACTCAAGAAGATCCGCAAGAACGATTTCAAGGAGGATAGCGACGACGCCGCGGACGAAGAGTTCGGCAAGTCTGAGCGCCAGGAAGAAGCGATCGAAGACGAGCGATACGATTTGGACGCCTTCGCGGCGGCGTACGGCAGACAACCCGGGTACTTGATTCGCGAAGCCGCAGAGCGCGAGAGAGCGGCGGAAGCGAAGGCGATCGAGGCGATCAAACGCGCGGTTCAGCGCACGCCCACGGGTGCAAACGATGAAGACACCATCGACGACGACTTTACCGCCGGCGGCGTCTTCGCCTCGGCCGAAGAATACGAAACCATGATCGACACCGACGCCGTCAACGCCGTGGATCCGAACAAGCTCGACGACGACGAAGCCGACGACGAGGAAGCTGACATCGAAGTCAACGACGACGACGACGACGACGACGACGACGACGACGACGACGACGACGAGCCATCGCCGCCACCATCGAAAAAGACCAAACCGTCTCCGTCGTCGTCCTCGAAGAAGACGTCCGAGCGCCGTCGCTCGCGCGCCGAATAGCGCCGCGACGTCCGCGTCGAATCGTGTAGTCACTCCGCGTCGTTACGCGGCGTAGGGTAAAGGGAAGACGTTGTAGTAATACGACAATGCCATCGTTCGCGTTTCCTTCCTTCGCGCGCTCGCGACCGAACTCCACACCGGCGCGTCCTCGCGTCCTCGCGTCCTCGCGTCCTCGCGTCCTCGCGCGTCAAAGTCAACCAATTCCCGCCGCCGCGGCGATTCGATTCGATTCGATCGTCACTCGCTCGCGCGCGAGCGTCGAACCGCGCGCGGATCTCGCGACTTTTGCCATCGCGCGAGGACTCGCGATGACCGACATCGGTCTCCCCACGACGTCCGCGCGCGCGCTCACGCGCGTCGAACGCGTCGGCGCGCACTCGCACGTGCGCGGCCTCGGATTGGATGACGCGCTCGATGCGAAGAAATCGTCCCAAGGCTTGGTTGGACAGGTGAAAGCGCGCAAAGCCGCGGGCGTGATCGCGAATATGATACGCGACGGCACGATCGCCGGGCGCGGGGTGCTGATCGCGGGCGCGCCGGGGACGGGGAAGACGGCGATCGCGCACGGAATGGCGAAGACGCTCGGCGAGGAGACGCCGTTCGCGTCCATGGCGGCGAGCGAGATATTCTCGATGGAGATGTCCAAGACGGAGGCTCTGACGCAGGCGTTCCGCAAGGCGATCGGGGTGAGGATAAAGGAAGAGACTGAGATCATCGAGGGAGAGGTGGTGGAGATTGAAATCGATAAACCGGTGGGAGCGCTCGCGAGCGCGCGCGCCAAGACGGGCAAGTTGACCATGAAGACGAGCGATATGGAGACAGTGTACGATTTGGGAACGAAGATGATCGATGCCATCAGTAAGGCAAAGGTGAACGCCGGGGATGTGATCAACATCGATAAGGCGAGCGGAAGAATTACGAAAATTGGGCGGTCGTTTTCGCGGTCGAGAGACTACGACGCCATGGGGGCGACGACCAAGTTTGTGGCGTGCCCGGAAGGGGAGCTTCAAAAGCGTAAAGAGGTGGTGCACACGGTGTCGCTGCACGAAATCGATGTCATCAACTCCCGCACGCAAGGTTTCCTCGCCCTTTTCGCCGGAGACACGGGGGAAATCCGAGCAGAGATTCGCGAGCAAATCGACAATAAAGTTTCCGAGTGGAAAGAGGAGGGCAAGGCTGACATCATCCCGGGCGTGCTTTTCATCGACGAAGTGCACATGCTCGATATCGAGTGCTTTTCTTTCTTGAACCGCGCGTTGGAGAACGAGCTGGCGCCCATTTTAGTCGTCGCCACCAACCGCGGCATCACAAAGATTCGAGGCACCGAGTTCCGCTCGCCTCACGGTATCCCGATCGATCTTCTCGATCGTTTGTTGATCATCCACACCCAAGCTTACGACGAGCGCGAGATGAAGGCAATTTTGGAAATCCGCTGCGAAGAGGAAGACGTCGATCTCGCCGACGACGCCAAGGATTTGTTGTGCAAAATCGCGTGCGAAACCAGTTTGCGTTACGCCATTCAACTCATCTCTGCCGCCTCGCTTCGCGCGAGCAAGCGCAAATCCGCCAAGGTGGACGTCGATGACGTGAGCAAGGTGTACGGGATGTTCTTAGACGTCAAGCGTTCGACGCAGTTCATGCTCGATTATCACCAAGACTACATGTTCAACGAAACCGACACCGCCATGGAGGCGTGAGGCGATCGACGACGATCATTTTCGAATTTATTTCCATCCGTCGAGCGCGCGAACCTTCGCACGAGCGTTGTAATCTCCTAGTATCGAAGATGAGTGAAAAAAACGCGCCGAGACTCACCACACGGACCACACACCGCACGCGCGTCGTCCCATCCCCGCGCCCGTCGCGCGCCGCGCCGCCTCTTCGCGACGCCCGTCGCGTGACGCCCCCTCGCATCGAACGCTAGACGTTTGATACTATCGCGGCGCACGAGTTAAAGAAGTGTAAAACGCTCGCACTCTCCTTGCTGCACGCATAAGCAGTTTGGTCTCGCCGCTGAACCAACCCTCGCGACCACTTCGCAGATTCATCATGCCGTCCGCGGCGCAACTTAAGAAGCAAGGCTACGCCGAACGCGTGCACAAGCTTTTGGATAACTATGATACCGCGCTGTTAGTGCACGCCGATAACGTCGGGTCGAAACAGTTCATGGACATTCGCGCGGTACGTCGATCGATCGATCGCGCGGGACGCTCACCAAAGCCCTAGAGGGTGACCGAGGGCGTTTCGCTTCGCCGCGCCCGTAAATCTCGACCGCGACGACTGACGGTGATGAACTTGTGCGCGCGTCCAGTCGATTCGTCCGGAATCCGTGGTGCTCATGGGTAAGAACACGCTCATGCGCAAGTGCATCTCCAACTATTGCGCCGCCAAGGGCGACGACACGTGGATGACGCTTTCGAACAAGCTCGTGGGTAACGTCGGTATCATCTTCACCAAGGGTGATTTGTTGGATGTTCGTAAGAAGATTCAACAATTCGTCGTGCCGGCGCCGGCGCGCGTCGGCGCCATCGCGCCGGTCGAAGTCGTGGTGCCGGCGGGTCCGACTGGGATGGAACCGTCACAAACGTCCTTCTTCCAAACGCTGAACATCGCGACGAAGATTAACAAGGGTACGATTGAAATCCTCAACGACATCGTCGTGTTACAACCGGGCGACCGTGTTTCATCTTCTGCCGCTGCATTGCTCGGTAAGATGAAGTTCACGCCGTTCACGTACGGTTTGATCGTCATGGAAGTCTACGACAAGGGCGCCATGTACCCGTCCGCCGTCTTGGACATCACCAACGAAACTCTCGAGAAGAAGTTTATGTCCGGTGTCGCCCAAGTCGCGTCGCTTTCCTTGGCGTCTGGCTACCCGACCCTCGCGTCCGTGCCGCACTCCATCGTCAACGCGTACAAGAACGTCCTCGCCATCTCCATTGGTACCGACTACACGTTCGAGTTGGCGCAAAAGGTCAAGGACTACCTCGCCAACCCGGGCGCTTTCGCGTCCGCGGCTCCGGCTGCGGGTGGCGATGCTGCCGCCGGCGGTGCCGCCAAGGCCGCCGCCGTCGAGGAAGAGGAAGAAGAGGCCGAAATGGACTTCGACTTGTTCGATTAATCTCGAGAAAAGAATGGTGTTCCTTAGGAAATGCTAGACAATTTGTTGTGATCGACGCTAAAGATTTACAGCTCAAATCGCGACTCGCCGCGCCTGAAGTTTCGCGAAAAGAAGAAACGAGGAGCATCGCTGGGGGATTGTCCAAAGAATACCATTATCAACGCTAAATAATTACAACTGAAAACGCAATTCCATGCGTCTCGCTATTCTTCGATAAGCCTGCGCACGCTGCGCAGCTCGGCTTCGACGGCTTCAAGCGAAAAGTCGCCCGAGGTCGTCGGCGTCGGGGATGGCGCGCTCATCATTTCCCCGAACCCCTCTTCAGCAAGATTTCGCGCCGCGGACGATGAAATCGCAGCGCCAGCGAAACTACAATCCGAACCCTCATTCGCGGCGACAAAATCCGTCGCACGTCCGTCGAACGTCCCCGTTTCCGACGTCTCGTCAATTTCTTCCAACCGAAGCATCGCGCTCACGGGCGCCTCTAACTCCACTAAGTTTTTACACAGCTCAATCGTCTCAATCGTGAGCGCTCTTACGAAGTCATGTCTTTCGCGCATCGATTCCACCACACTCGCTATCTTTTGCAAAAATTGCTCCGCCGATAGCGAATCGTGGACGTTACCGTTCTCTTGTATATCGTCTTCGAATCTTCCCGAGAGCGTTCGCGCGGGCGTCGAGCCGCCGAACGCTACCGCGAACGCACTCGGCTCTTCGCTCATCGTTCGCTTGTGCATCGCACGCTTCCTAGCCTGCGCGACGATGCTCGTACTCTTTGTCGGTTGCACCCAACTCGGCCCTTTGATGACGTCTTTACTCGCCGCACCGACCTCATCACCGCGATACTTTTGAAACGACGCTCTTTGCGTGACAACATCCATGTCCACGCTCATACCTCGTCCTTTGATCGGCGTCGTTCTCGTCGACAGCGACGTCGGCGGTAGACCGCCGTCGCCGCCCGCTCTCTTCTCCTTGCTCGCGCCGTGCGAAAATCGCCTATCCGCGAGCTCGCCCACGACACCATCGTCCACGGCTCGCACGTGCGACGCGCTCGCGTACGCGTTCAACGCCGTCCCAGAGCTCTTCCCGAACGACGCTTCCTTCTTCGGCGACGTCATCACTCGACTCGCGCTCGCGACGACGCGCGGCGACTCCCCGAGCGCGCGCGCCGACCGTCGCCCCATCCCCGTTCCGACCCGCTCCGCGTTCGTCTGCGCCGCGCGCGACGCGGCGTGTCCATCGCCTCTCCCTCGCGTCGCGTTCGCGCCTTTCCCGCGCGCTCGCTCGCTCGCGCGCGCCCCGTCGTCGACATCGCCGTCTTTGAATTCGAACGCCCGCGCGTCGTCGTCGTTCGTCGTCGCCGTCGTCGTCGCCGTCGTCGTCGAGCGCGGTGACGACGCGTCATCGCGATGCGGTTTCGTGCACGCGCATCCCATGGCGCGTCGTCTTCGCGACGCGACGCGACGCGACGCGATGTGATGTTTGTTGTTTGTCGCGAGGCGTCGTCGGTCGTTACACGTCGTCGCGCCGCGATGCGCGCGTACTTGGTGCGTCACGCGCAGAGCGAGAACAACGTCCTGCGCGCGCCCGGGCTGGACAACGCCGAGCGAAGCGCCGACCCCGGGGTCACGGCGAGGGGCTGCCGACAGATGGATGCGCTCGAGGCGCGTTTCGCGAGACTGCGCGCCGAGACGGCGAGAGGGATCGCGCTGTACGCGTCACCGATGCGTCGGTGCTTGCTCACGGCGAACGCGATGGCGCGAGGGATGCGGACGCGGGCCAAGGTGATGATCGACGCGCACGAGCACGGCGGATGCTTTCGCGGCGCGCGCGGACGAGACGCGGACGCGGACGGGACGAGTCGAGCGATCGGCGAGCGCGGGATGACGAGAGATGAGATCGAGAGCGAGTTCGAGCTCGTGGATGCGAGCGATGTGCCGACGATCGGGTGGTGGGACGCCTCGCGAGGGTGCGAGACGGTGGCGGAGGCGCAGACGCGCGCGCGCGGCGTGGCGAGGTATTTAATGCACAAGGCGCGCGCGATGGCGGCGGGTGAGGAGGAAGAGATGGACGTGTGCATCGTCACGCACGGAATGTTTATCGATATGCTGCTCAAGACGCTGTTCGATGTGCCGAGAACGCGAGGAAAGCAGGGGGCGCTGTTTTGCTCGCAAAACGCGTGCGTGCACGAACTTCATCTCGACATCGCCGAAGACGGCGATTCGGTGGGATTGCAGGTGTTTAACGACGTCACGCACATTCCCGAAGAGGCACGCTCGGGTGGCACCGTCGACGGGCTCTCGGAGGCGTACACGAACGAAGGTTCGGCGTGAGACGCGTTCGAGTCGGCGTAAGTTTCGCCGTAATATTTTACAGTACATTTGATGTTGCAATATATCTAGGTTTGAGCTAAACACGAGCGCTTGTCGTTTGCGCACTACAGACGAGCCTTCTTCCCGCTTCGCATGAACGGTCGCAGGCTCCATTCGATGTCGCAATCGTCCATTTCCACCGTCCCGAGCTTGATTTGGTACAAGCGCATCTCGAACCTCGGACCGATTTCCGTGAGCGCGACTGATTTCGCCCCTTTCGGCATCTCGTACATGTGATGGCGCAAAGAAATATAATCAGCATCGTTCGCAAACGTCACGACGCGCTTTGACTTCGCCTTGGGCTCGGGGAACAAGTGCTTCAGCACCGTCGCCGTGCGCTTGCCGAGCGGCGACGTAAAATTTTCTAAAATCAAGTGCGGAAACACCTCGCTGACGTGACCGATGTCCTGATCCTTGATATCGTGCCGCATCACCGTGTTGGACAACCCAAAGTAACACGTCGGCCCGAACGGTAGGTGCGAAATCACCAACCCATCCGGCTCGCCCCGGTGTTCGTGCACCATGACTAAATCCGTGAACCCGCCGTTTCGACACAAATCCACCAAATCCGGCAAGATTTGACTCCCGCGGTTGATCCTTTGCGACGTGGGAAACAACAACTTGAGCTCTTTCGCGAATTGTTGCAACCGACTCGACGGATCTCGCGACGTCGTCAGAAGCACTCTCGGTTCCCGTTCCGCCGCCTTCGCGTACTCGTCGTCAATCACCCCTCGCGCCCCGTACGACGCCGTCTTCGCGTCTTCCGCGTGCACTTCCTCCCGCAATCGCGCTTCTTCCTTCCGCAACTCCGTCGGGATCGCCTTGCCGTCCTCCAGGCACTGTCGAATCGTTCGTTTCTTTTCGTACAGCTCGCGCTCCTTGCCTTCGAGCGATTTTCGATACACAAACTCTCGCCGCAGGCGCGCCGTGCGTCGAAGCATGCCGACGAATCACGGGGCGTTCGAACCCGAACGCGTCGCGCCGTCGCGTCGGTCCGTCGCGCCGTCGCGTCCGCGTCGACGTCGTCGCCCCGTTCGACGCGTCGCGCACTTCGGCCGCCGCCGCCGCGCGCGACGGCGCGACGTCGCCCGGCGCCGGACGCGCCGCGCGCGCCGTACGCGACGCGATCGAACCGCCATCAAACGTCGCGCGTCGATCGCATCATAAAACGACGACCGCGTCGAATGATGGCGCCGCGAACCACGAATGTGCGCATGGGGTTTACGCGATGGATCGATAAAAATCATCCGCGCGCGATCCGAACGCGCCCGCGTCGTCCCGGCGCGCGCGCGCCCGCGCGGGGCGTCACAACGCGCGCGCGCTCTCTCGACACACCGATCGATCATGGCGTCTCTCACGCAATCCGCCGTCTTCGGCAAGAAGTTCACGACCGTGAAGGCGTCCACGAAGCGGTGCGTGCGCGCGCGCGCGTCGACGACGATCGAATCGCCCGCGCGCGATCGATCGCGTATCCCGTTCGCGATAGGGTGATGGCGACGGCGATGGCCGGCGCGCCGGCGCGCGTCGTCGCGGCGTCGTCGCGATCGAGCGGAATTCCGCGCGAAAGGAATTTCACGCGTCGATCGCGCGACGCCGCGAGACGCGAGACGCGTCGCCGTCGCCGTCGCCGCCGTCGACATCGATCGATCCACGTCCACGATCGCGCGTCGCGCTCGATCTCGAGACTGACGAACGTCGTCGCGTTCGCGCGTCTCGTCCACAGCGCCACCAAGACCACGGTCGCTCGCGCGTCGATGAACGACTTCACGGAGAAGGTGTCCAAGGCGTCCGTCGCGCTCGGCGTCGCCGGTGCCGTGCTCGCGCAGGTGCGTCGAACGAATCGAATCCTCGAACGAGATACGAGCGCGCGATACGGTTGGGGCGTGCGCGCGCGAGGGAGAGACGACGCGCGCGGGTCGGCGCGTCGGACGTCGAGTGGGCGTTCGTCGGACGCAGAAAATTGCCCGCGACGCGGACGGCGACGCGCGGCGCGCGCGCCGACGGCGTCGACGTCGCGCGTTCGCGCGTTCGCGCCATCGTGAAACGCCCCGTATCGCGAGAGATCTCTGGACTGACGAATTTGAAACCCTTTTGTATGCGCAAACAGTCTGCGGGTGCTGTCACGTACGACGAACTCCAAGGCTTGACGTACTTGCAAGTCAAGGGTACTGGCTTGGCGAACACGTGCCCGGTCGTCGAAGGTGGTGTGTCCGGCAAGGAAATCAAGGCTGGTGACTACGCCCTCGAGCGATTCTGCATGGAACCGACCTCGTTCACGGTGAAGGAAGAGTCGCAATTCAAGCAAGGCGAATCCGAGTTCTCGAAGACGCGCTTGATGACGCGCTTGACGTACACCCTCGACGGCATGACTGGCTCCTTCAAGGTTGGCTCCGATGGCTCCGTCACCGTCCAAGAGAACGATGGCCTCGACTACGCCCCGGTCACCGTGCAATTGCCGGGTGGCGAGCGCGTGCCGTTCTTGTTCACGCTCAAGGAGTTCACTGGCAAGGGTAACACGTCCCAGTTCGGCGGCGACTTCGTCGTCCCGTCTTACCGTGGTTCTTCTTTCCTCGACCCGAAGGGCCGTGGTGGTTCCACTGGTTACGACAACGCCGTCGCCCTCCCGGCGCGCGCTGACTCCGAGGAACTCCAAAAGGAGAACCAAAAGAACACCGCCGCGCTCAAGGGCTCCGCCGTGTTCAACGTCGCCAAGTACGACCCGGCCACCGGTGAAATCGCCGGCGTTTTCGAGTCCATCCAGCCGTCTGACACTGATCTTGGCGCCAAGGTGCCGAAGGATGTTAAGATCACCGGCCTTTGGTATGCCAACCTTGGCAGCAAGTAGACGACAGGATTACGCTGTATGAGCTGCGCGATGGCGATTTAGTGACGTTGTGCGCGTCACGCTGTATGCGAACCGAGTAGTCAATTTGGTGACGTACGAAATAGAGTACCTTAGAATGTGTCGATGATCCGTGACGGGCGGTGTCGCGTCAGCGATTCCACACGCCGCGATTATTTCGGCGCTTGCGAAACCTGATTTCTCCGCAAAGATATGTAACGAACAGAGTTTCAACTTCCACAATCCTTAAAACGCTAAATCATCTACTCGCTTCGTCGCTCGCGATAGTATCCGCCTCTCGCAGGATCGAGCGCGGCCAAATTTTGAAACATTTCCCGCGGGTGTTCGTCTCCGAGCGACGCGAGCGCTAGGAGCGGCCACTTGCACGTCGGCTCGAGATCGCTCACCTCGCGACACGTCTGTCGCTCTCGTTCGAGCAATGATTCACGATCTTTCGCGTCTTCGATCGCTCGAGCCCGCGACGTGAGCCATCTATGATACATCCACGCGCTCTGATCTTCGGGTTCGGTGTAAAACGCGTTCGAAGCGAGCTCAAACTCTCGCTCGAGTGTCTCCGCGTCCGCCGCGCCGCGAGATTCCAAAATCGCGCTTCGATAGTGCCACGCGCTGTAATTGCTGAAATTGTTCTCAATCTTCGTCAGCGTGTACTGCAGCTCCTCATCTACGCCGCGACCGAGTTTCTCCGCCACGAACCGCCTGTACGCCCAGCAATGAAAGTTTCTATCGTCCGCGTTTAACATGTCCGCGCACAGCTTTGCCTCGCGTTCGAGCGTCTCTCTCGCCTTTCCCTCCTCCGTCCCGAACGCCTCGATCATCCTTCGCAGGACCCATTTCCTATGATACCAGCTCGGATAACTCTTCGGATTATTCCTCAACGCCGTCTCGCTCACCCTGAGTTCGTCGCTCCACCAATCGCCTTCGCCTTCGCCTTCGCCTTCGTCTCCGCCTTCGCTCGTCGTCGCCGCGTCCCCCGTTCGCGCCTCGATCGTCTCTCGTCGATAATTCCACGCCGTCAAAATCTCTGGACACAAACCTAAGAGTTTTTCACACGCCTTCATCGACGCCTCGTCTCGCGCGCCGGCCGCGCGTCGTCGCAACACGTCCGTCTATCGCGGTCGAGTCGCCCATCGTTCGCGCCATCAGTCAGTCCGGTGTTCGCGCCTCTTTCGCGCCTCTTTCGCGCGCTCGCGTCGGCGCACCTCGAGCGCCTTGAACGCGCCGACGCGCGCCGCGTTCGCGCGCCATCGCGCGTCGCGTTCGTCGACCGTCTGTCGTCGTCGTCCGTGCATGACGACACGGCGCGACGACGAGTGACGCCACAGCGACGCGCGTCGACGCCGCGGCGCGCGCGATGGCGTCCGCGGCGCGCGCGACGACGGCGTCCGCGGCGCGCGCGACGACGGCGTCCGCGGCGCGCGCGCGAACGCGACGCGCGGCGAACGCGACGACGCGAGAGCGTCGACGACGAGGGACGTCGACGACGACGACGACGACGACGGCGCGCGCGCTGAGCGCGCGGACGAGCGACGACGCGGAAGCGGCGGGGGTGATCGATCCGTATCGTCACGCGCAGGGCGCGTGCGAGGTGAGACCGAAGCGAGCGCGAGCGACGCGATCGAGGGGAGGAGGCGCGACGCGACGCGACGCGACGGGCGACTGACGACGCGAGCGGTGCTCGTGAATGGATAGGTGGACATAACGCTGCAGACGACGACGACGGAGAACGGCGCGGTGAAGGCGATGGTGTTCAGCACGACGGCGCCGGTGGACGTGCTCGAGGTCGAACGGCTGTGCGCGTGCGCGGGCTGGCCGGATAGACCGCGAGCGAAGTTGAAGCGCGCGCTCGAAAATTCGTTCATGGTGGCGACGCTGTACGAGTGCGACGTGGACGCGAGCACGGGGAACGTCGGAGAGACGTCGCGAGGACGGTTGGTGGGGTGCGCGCGAGCGACGAGCGACCACGTGTTCAACTCTACGCTGTGGGACATCATCGTCGACCCGGAATATCAGGGCAAGGGTCTGGGGAAAGCGTTAGTGCAGCAGATGATTCGTTCGCTCTTGGCGCGCGACGTGGCGAACGTGACGCTTTTCGCCGATCAAGACGTGATTCCGTTTTATCGCGCGCTCGGATTCGTGCAAGACCCGGAGGGGATCAAGGGCATGTTTTTGTACCCCGAATAGACTCTCTTCACCACGAACCATGCTGTATAATTACCACAAACGATGAATGAACCTATTCCTACGCGCCACCGAGACTCAAGATTTCTCGCGCCAGCGCTTTGCTCGACGTCGTCGTGAGCTGCTCGACGAGCGATCGTTTCGCCTCGCCGTTCCATAGATTGCCGCGGCGCTTCACCATGTCGATGGCGTGCTGGCGAACGCGGTCGTCATCGCACGCCAACGCGTACCGAGTCACCCACGCGGTTCCGGTTTGCGCGAAACGCTCGCTCGGCGCGGCGAGTAGATTGCTCTCGCACGCGTCGACGATGGACACGCCAAAGTCTTCGTCGACGAATGTTTGATCCTTCCAAAACGACGCAAACGCCACGATTCCGCACCGACGGTGCCACAGCGACGCGCCTTTGTCGTGCGCCCACGACAAAATTTTCGGCGCCAACTCGGGATTGTGCTTCCACATCTTCCGCAAAACCTTCGTCGCTAAAGCGTCCGCCACGGCCCAGTCGCCGACGACGGATTTTCCGCGCAACACGTCGCGTTCGAGACGATCGAGCGTCGCCACCGTCGCCAACGCGTTCAACGGTTCGCGTTCGCACAATAAAATCACTCCCGCTTGCTTCGCTTCGCCGTGCGTGTGTCTCAACAGCGCCACGGCGTCGTCCAACCGCGTCGTCATCGCTCGAGCGTCCTCCGTCTCGCCTCGCGCGCGCTTCCTCGTCGGCTTCGGCGCCACCGCGTCGACGCACGCCCGCGTCTGCGGCGTCGTGCACCCGTAAAACGGCGTCGACCCTTTCATGTACGCCGTCAATCGCGCTCGGACGCTCGCGCTTCCCCGTCGTCCGAGCGCCTCGCATATCGCCTCCGCCGTCGCCGTCGTCGCCGTCATTCCGGCGCGTACGTCGCGCACCGCTCCAACGCTTCGTCCGCCTCCGCCGTCGTCCGCACGCCGTTCAGCACGCGACCCTCGGGCAGGAGTTTCACGTTCGGTCCGTCCGCGCACTCGCTCTGGCACCGCGTCGTCTGCACGCGCACGGCGACGCCGAGCTCGAGCTCGCTCGCGCGCCGCGTCAGCGTCTCGAGCGTCCGCAGCGCGCCCTTTCGCTTGCACTCCTTGCTCGCGCACACCAGGGCGCAGCGATCGACGTCGTCGGCGGTCGCGGTCGCGGCGCGCGGTCGCGGTCGCCGCGCGCGGGACGCGCTCGAGCGAGGCGCGGCGACGACGCGCGCGAGCGGACGACGCGCGAGCGAGGCACCGCGCATGGACCGTCGCGGACGCCGGGACGCGCGGCGGCGAGTGAGGACGAGCGAAGACGCCGTTACACCGAAGACGCGGCGCCGAGGAGGTCGTCGCCGTATTCGGCGAGGTAACGCCGGATGATTTCGTCGTCGCCGTCGTCGTCGTCGTCGTCGCGCTCGAGCGAGACGTCGTATTTGATTCTCGGGAAATAGTCCTCTTCTTCGACGTCGCGCGCGACCGTGGCGCGCGGCTCGGCGCGAAGCGCGCCGTCGCCGTCGTCGGCGAGGCGACTCGGCGCTCTGAGACGCGCGATGTCTTCGTCGACGAGTCGAAGCGCGTCGTCGTACGCCTCGGCTTGCGCTTCATCCGTCGGTAACTTTACGTATCCCAAAGCTTTCGGGTCGAACGACGGCGCGTCGAGCGCGCGCGTTCGCGCGTCTCCGTCCTCAGACTCGTCCGAAGCCGTCGCGACTTCGAGTCGCGATCGGCGCACGTCGGCGCTCAAATCTTCCGCCAGACGACGCACCGTGGCGCTCACGTCGTCGTCATCCTCGTCGTCGACGTAATTACGACGGCGAATGACTTGATACCGGTCGCCGTCGTCTTCGTCTTCGTCTTCGCCGTCGACGAACGACGCCGATACGATGGCTTCCCGAAGCGAATCGATTTCGCGTTGAAGAAATTCCATTTGCGCCGCGCGTTGCCGGCGTTCTTCCTCGTACTCCTCGTCGTATTCCTCCTCGTAGTCGTCGTACTCGCCGTCGTCTTCTTCCGTCGCGTCTTCTTCCTCGCCGTCGCCGTCTTCGACGAAGCCGTAGTGCTCGGCGCCGTACTCTTGCGGGCGAACGCGGTAGTAATTCGGCACCACGCCTTCGTCTATCGGCGTCGCCCGCGCCTCGGCTGGCTCACCCGGGCGAACGATTAGATCCGCACCGTACGGAACGAACGGCGAGCTCGAATGCGAAGCGCTGACTTCGTAAAACGCGGGTGCGCTCGATCCGGCGAAAAGACGCGCGCACAAAAACTTCCCACGCTGCGTGTGCTTGTTCAGGCGTTCCGAGCACGCGAAGCGCACGCACGCCGCCCACGTCGCGGCGTCGTCCACGCGTTTTGATCCTTGAACCCAAACGCCCGTGATGGGCTCGTCTTCCGTCCCGCGCGCGGCTTCGCTCAGGAAGACGACGCGCCGCGCGCGATCCAACGTCACGAAACCCGTCGTCGCGCCGCTTTCGTCGCCGCTCGCCGCGCGCGCTTGCGCGGCGACGGATGCGTCGTTTGTGGCCAATCGAGGCGGATGAATCGGCGTCAACTCAAAGCTACAAGACGGCACGTTGATGGCGAACGCCACGCGCAGCGCCGCGGCGTCGCCGTCCCCCCCGCCGTCTCGCGAATCGTCCACCAAAGTCGCCACCGCGCGCGTCGGGCAATACATCGCCGGACACAGAGGCGCGTCGCTCTCGCACGCGGCGTAGAACGCCTCCCGCAGCGTCTCCTCTCGCGCCCACGCCGTCTCGTGCAGCGCGGACGCCGCCGAACGCTCGTCCCCCAAAAAATCCCTCGGCAGCGTCTCCATCGCGATCTCCACGCACCCGTCCTCCAACGCGCTCGAGTAGTGCTCGCAATCGTCCTCCGTCGTCACCGACACGCGCACCGTCTCGCTCGAGTCTCGATTATCCCCGATCAGCGCCGCGCGTCCCGCTTCGTCGTTCCCTCGCGTCCGCGCGACTTTCCCTCGCGTCCCTTTCGCCGCGCTGACCCCATCGCGCGCCGTCGACGCGTCCGCGATCGCCCGCGCCAGCGCGCGCGTCGCGTCACCGTCGAGCCGAACCGTCGTCGGCGCGCTCGTCCCGCTCGACGCCGTCGTCGCCTCGCCCGCGGCGCTCGCGTCCCACAGGATCCCGCGCGTCGACGGGAAGTTCGCGTCGCTCGCGCGCGTTCGCGTCTCGACGCGCGCGTCGACGCGCGTCTCGACGCGCGCGTCGTCGACGCGACGCGCTTCGCGTCGTTCGAAGTACGCGCTGTCGCGCGAGACGCGCGACATGACGCGCGGTGATGTGCGGCGCATCGGGACGCGCCGCACACCGACGCGCGGCGCGCTCGCGTCGCGACGCGCGCCCGATGATGTCGCGCGTCGCGCGCGACGTCTTCGCGGTCGCGCGATCGCCGCGCGCGACGCGCGGGACGTCGAGACGGCGCGCGCGATGGGGCGACGCGACGACGTCGAAAACGCGTCGCCCGCGGACGCGCGCGAGGCGCGACGCGGCGTCGAGCGCGGATCACGACGCCCTGCACGAGTGGTTGTCCGCGAACGGCGCGGACGTGGCGAGCGTGGAGTTTTACGACGCGCGCGCGGGCGACGAGGACGACGGCGGCGACGCGGGGTGGGGCGCGCGAGCGACGCGAGCGCTGGCGCGAGGCGCGAAGGCGATCGTGGTGCCGAAATCGCTGTGGATCACGCCCGAGGTCGGGATGAACGATGATGAACTCGGGAAGGCGCTGCGGGACGAGGACGTCGCCGGTGGATTGGCGCGATGGACGACGTTGGCGTTGACGCTGCTGAAGGAACGCGAACGCGGAGAAGAGTCAAAGTACGCGGCGTACGTGAAGACGCTGCCGGAAGTTTTACACTCGCCGTTGTTTTGGAACGCGGAGGAATTGAGTGAGATTCAAGGGACGCAGCTGTTGGATAACGCGGCGGGGTACGATGGGTACGTGCGGGGGGTGTACGAGACGTTGAGAACGGGGATGTTCGCGAAGCACGCCGACGTCTTCGACGTGGAGGGCGCGTTCAGCGAGGACAACTTTCGATGGGCGTTCGGGATCTTACGCTCGCGCACGATGGCACCGTGCGATGGGGCGAACATCGCGCTCGTGCCTGGCGTAGATTTAGTCAATCACAGCTCGTTGAGTCAGGCGAGATGGCGAGTGAGCGGCGGCGTCGCGGGCGCCGTCGCCGGATTGTTTGGGGGCGGAAAGGGCGACGACGGCGTCTCGGCGCGCGTCGAGTGCGATCGAGCGCTGAACGTGAACGAGCCGTTGTACGTAAATTACAACCCAGAAGGCACGGACACTTCGTTTGCGCTCGATTTCGGGTTCGTGGACACCATCACCCCGAGCCCCGGGTACGCGTTGTCGCTCTCCGTGCCCGAAGACGATCCAAATGTCTTCGACAAGCTCGACGTTTTAGACGTGTGCGGGCTCGGCGAGACCCCGACGTTTACGCTCCGCGCGTACAGCGATCCAGATCCCGACCTCAGAACGTTTTTGCGATTGCTCAACTGCAAAAATCAGGACGCGTTCTTGCTCGAGGCGTTGTTTCGTCAACAGTGCTGGTCGCTCATCTCCGAGCCGCTCTCGCGCGAGAACGAAGCCGACTGCTGCGCGTCCATGACGGACGGCGTCGCCGCCGCCTTATCCGCCTACGCCTCTCGCACGTTGGACGAAGAAAAAGCCTACCTCATGTCTCCCCCGAGCGCGCGTCGCGCCGCCGCCGGCGACGACGAGCGCGCGCGCGTTCGCAAGGACGTCGCCGTCCGCGTCCGCCTCGCCGAAAAATCCACCCTCATCGAAACCGCCTCCTTCTTCGACGTCATCGCGAGCGGACTGGACGGCATGGAGTACTACCAAGAGCGTCGGCTTCGCTCGTTAAACTTACTCGACGAAGACGGTTCGAGCACGTACGATCCGTTCAACGAAACCATGGCGTGAGCCGCGTCTCGCGTTCTCCGCGCGTCCGTCTCCGATTCGCGCGCGCGCGTCGCGTCTTGTCACCATCGCCATCGCGCGCGCATCTTTCTCTTTCTCTTTCTCACCGCACCGTTCACCTCGTCGCGTGTCGTCGCGTCGGTCTCGCCCTCGCCTCGTCTCGAGTCCCTCCTTCGCCGGTTCGCTCGCGTTTAAAGCGACGATCGGGCGCTTTGCGATCTTTCGATGCGCGCGCATCACACGTCGCCTCGCGCGCGGCGCGCGCCATCGCGCGCCATGTTCGCGCGCGCGAATCGCGTCCGTCGCGAGACGGTCGACGTCGACGCGCGCGCGCCGACGTCGACGCGCGACGTCGGCGCGCGCGACGACGCGCGCGGTGACGCCGATGACGACGCTGATGACGACGACGTCGATGACGCGTCGACGATGGGCGCGCTGAACGCGCGAACGCTGGCGATGCTCGCGCGAACGGGATCGCGACCGACGTCGCCGAGCGCGAGCGAACGACGCGCGGGAACGGCGACGGAGTCGAGGGCGAGCGAGACGCTGGAGATTCCAAAGCGAGAGGTGGATTACGGACGCGGCGGCGCGGGAAGGACGGGATTGAAACCGGGAGACGTCGTGGCGCTCGTGACGCCGGAGGAGGGATACCCGTACGCGTGCGTGAGCGAAATCGACGAGGCGCGAGACGGAGAGCGACGGTATCGATACGCGATCGATGCGGGAGGGAAGGGCGGGAACGCGGCGCTGCGGGAACGCGCGGAGACGCAGTTGGAGGTGTTGCAACATAATGGGTTCGTTGGGTTTCGAAGCGCGTTCGCGAGAGATCGATTGTTGCAAGCGACGCGACACGCGAGAAATCGGTTGGGGTTCGTGAGCGCGAATTTCGGGACGTGGGAGGAGTGGATTTTGGACGAGGAGGAGAAGAGAAAGTTGAACGACGGCGCGTGGACGCGTTGCGAGGTGACGCTGAAGCATCGGCGGTTGGATGCGTATAGACTCAGAGTGACGATGGTGAGGGTCGGCCGCATCGTCGGTGCGGGCGTAGGAGATGGCGAGCAGGAGGAGTATAAGCTTGGCACGAGCGTGTCGCGACAGAGTACGCCGGGCGGGACGACGCGAGCGCTCAGCGCTGTGGATCGCTTTCGATTAACGAGAGAGGGCGAAGCCGCCGAGGGTGGGCGCGGTGCTCCGTCGAGACCTCACGCCATGCACGCCATGGGTGGCGCACTCATGAAAGAGTGGGCGGCGGCGCTCGAAAAAGAAGTCGCCGCGCGTCGCGTCATCGAGCAGGAACTCCACGACCTTCACGAGAGCGACGACAAGCTTAGGGAGTGGGCGCTCACGGAGCTCAACCGCCTACGACAGTTTGCGCAATCAGAAGTCGATTCATTAGCGGCCGAGGTTGAAGAACGTAACAACAAGATGGCCGATCTTAAGCAGCAGCGGCGTGCGCTGGAACTTCGAGCGAAGATGCTCGAAAGCCTCGACGAAGAGCGATTAAATTCCATCGTCGCTTCGTTTCGTGGGATGCAGCGCGGGACCCTGTTGCGACGGGCTTTCTCACACTGGCGCCGGGAGAGTGGTTCCATGGGCGTGATGCACAACAAGTCGATTGAAAACGCGTTTGCGAGGTACCAAGCGAAAGACTACAAGAAAAATCTTTTGAAGAGGGCATTGGAAGTGTGGCGGCGCGAAGCGTCAAAGGAGAAGCGCGCTCGACGAGTGTACAGCTCCGTGCTCAATCGATATTGCCACGTCGCCTTCAGGACCTGGGCAAGCGAGATGCGCAGTAGCAAACTTCGACGTGAGATCGCAGAGCGTATTGCACCCAGCCGCCGGATCGGTGTTCACCTGAACAACGCTCTGACGATCGGTTTCCAAATGCGCGGCGCGTTGAAGCAGCATCAGTTTCGCCGTTGCGTCGTAGCACACGCGCAAAAGATTACGGGCGTGCGCGTTGATCTCGTCGAAGCAGCTTTCGATTGCGGTGAAGAAATGGAAACTGCGGCTACATATGCGCTCAGCGACTCGCTCAGCGATCCGCTCGGCTCAATAAACCTCGCCCGGGAAGCCGTTTTGAGACGCGTGTCTGGAGACGACGTTGCCTCTGGCGCCGTTGTGCACGCGTTCGATCAAGGTATCGCCGTAGCGTCGAGAATGATTCAGGTCCGACAATCGTATATATGGATGAACGCAGACACCGTCGAAGAAGCTGCGGCTCTAACTGTGGCGTACGACCTCGGCGAAAGCTCTGACAACGCGTCAAGTCAAAATCGAGCCATGGCGCGAGGCAAGCTCATCGTCGATGTCTCGAAGCTACCACCGAGAATTTCTCGCTTAATCTTAGGTGCTTTCTACCGCGGTAATTTCGTACGCGACTACGCCGACTCGAGAATGTGGAATATCGACGAGAAAGACGCTTTCTGCGCTGGTTTAGAGGCGGGACTGTGTCGATACAAGCGACGTGAGTTTACTTCGCAGGCGAGATCGCCCGAGGAACTTCGACTGGTCGCCACTGCTTTCGATGGAGGTATCGCGTATGCGTGCTTGTCCTCGACTTCGAACTCGTACACTAAGGTGCAGATGGTTTTAGATTCGGTGGAAGATGAAAATCAGCGAAGTGTGAGCTGGATGCGAGAAACACTCATGACGACGGTTGAAGTCGGCGCCGGCAACGTCGCTTCGACGAATACCGAGTTCCTCTTGCACAAGATTCTCTACCCTCTTCGCACTGATATGATGCGAGCAACACTTCATGCGTGGCGTAAGAAACATCGCGAAAGTAAGGAGGATGAGCTCACGGTGACTCGCTTCCAGAGGCGAGTCAATCGCCGCTTGGTCAAGGAGGCGTTATTCTCGTGGCGCAACTCGGCGTCGTTGAACAAGAAGCGATTCATGATCCTGCGACGCGTCGGTCTGAGGATTAAAAATGCATCCATGGCCAAATATTTCGATACATGGTCTGCAAACGTTGACAAACTCAGCGCTGATCGCGTAAGATTGACTCGTTTTAAGACGCGTTTGACGCATCGACTTCTCGCTGCAGCGTTTGCGACCTGGGCTGAAGTCTCATCCAAGCGCGATGATCGCCTCGAAAAGATGGCAAACGTGTTGAACAAGCGCATGCGGCGATTTGAACTCTCTAAAGCTTTCGCGGGATGGGCCGACAAGGCTTTTACCGCGATTTCAAATCGTGAAAAGGCGAACAAGTTCATCGCCCGGTATCGCATGAGATTGCTCACGCGAACCCTCTACGGGTGGCACGAAAACGCTCAAAAGTCGAAGTCAAACCGAAAGAAGGTGCAAAAAGTCATATCGCGCTCGCAAAATCGTCTCGCGGCATCGGCATTTTACAAATGGAGAGAGTTAGTCACTTCCAAGTCGCGTCAATTACTGCTGCTACGACGTTTCGTCGATCGAATGCGCAACGGCGTAAAGGCGTCGGCGTTTGACAAGTGGTTCGAAGTGACGCAAAACGAAAAGCGTAAACGTGCCGTCATCACAAAAGTTTTCTCGCGTATCAAGAACGAGCAGATGGCGCACGCGTTCGGGCGCTGGCGCGAGTTCGCCGCGGAGTCGTACGACGCCAAGGTGAACCTACGCAAAATCGTCAGCCGCATGCTGCGCTTGCGTCTTTCACAAAGTTTCACGCTATGGAACGAAAATGTGGTTGAATTGCGACGCCAGCGCGCCGTTCTTGCTCGATTCGTCGGTCGCATGCGCAATCGATGCGTCACGGCCTGCTTTTACGCTTGGGTCGAGGCTCTCGAAGAGCGAAAACGCGCTTCGAAACAAGACGCGTACAGAGACAGACTCGTGGCAAACGTCCTGTGGCGCACGAACCGCTCGACGCTTCGGGCGGCGATGCACCAGTGGCGAATGGTGGTTGAGGAACGCGAGACGCATCGCGAGCTGATCCGACGCAATTTGCGTTCCAAACGCGTGGCACTGAGCTTCTTCATGACTTGGTATTGGGACGCCTTTGATGGCGATATTCAATCCACCGTCGCGGACATGTTTGGTCAAACTCGTTCGTATATGAACGAAGCGTTCGATGATTTCGATGAAGGTTCCGCACAGGCCGCGCTCAACTTTGTGGGTTATTACGACGACGACAAAGATATCGTGATCGACTCTCCGCCGCCGCCAACCTGGGAAGGCGACGCGGCTGGTATCCACGACGACGACGACGACGACGACGACGACAGACTCTTCCACACGCCCGGGAAAGTCGGCCGTCGAGCCGACGATCAGGACGACTTTACGTATTAGCGCTGCGCGACATCACACCTCGCACGATTGTAATCGTCTAAAAAAGTAACTCGCGACGTCGCCTCGTCGAGCGAGGCGCGTGACCTCCTCCCCGACCGATCCCTTCGCCACAGCGCGTCGCCTCGACCCGGAATCCCGTCGTCGAGTCGCGCGCGCTAACGCGCGTCGAGTCGGAGCGCGTCGAACGATGCACGGCGCGTCGCTCGACGGCGACGAAACCGCGCCGTTAGTGCGCGCGAAAGACAAATTCTCGCGCCCGACGGCGGGGGTGTTGTGCGCCTCGCTCGCGTCTTTGGCGGCGATTCTCGCGCTGCTGCGCGCGTACGACGTCGCGTCGCTGTTGCGCGGCGGCGATGTCATGCGCGTCGCGTTTTCGGTCGACGTCGGTTGCGTTCCGCTGCACGTCATGAACGAGAGCCCGATCGAGGACTTCTTCGAGCACGACATCACGGGGGTGACGCTGCAGCTCAAGGGGGCGGCGCCGCGCGAGTTCGGCGGCGTGCGTCACAGCGCGCGATTCGGACACAAACTCGCGAGGAGTGGGTTCTCGACCGTTTTCAGCGGGGAGGTCACGGTCCCGCGCCGCGCCGAGTACGGCTTCGCGTTGCACAACGCGAACGAACAAACGATTTTTGAACTGGGGCGCAACCCGAGATTCCCGCACAAGGGGAATTTGATGAACGACACATGCACGACGGAGGTGCGCGCCGGCGGCGGGGTGTATCGCAACCGAGTGATTCCTCAAAACGTGGGCGAGACCATGACGAAGCGCCCGGACGGCGTCTATGAAATCTCGACGACGTACGCGGGATGTCGCAAGGTGTGTCCGCTTACGGTTAAACTCATCGCTACGGTGAGCCCGGCTGGCGGGGACGCCGATAACGTGTTCGGCATCGAAGAATCCAAGGCTGCAACGGATGCTTGGCGGCCGTACAAAGGCCACTTCACGCAAGTTTCCGCGGGTGAATTCAACACGTGGGGGCTCAATTCCAACAACGGCGCGCTCGCGTGGACGAGAAATGCCGACTTGAACCCTTTCGATCGCGCGAATTGGCAAAGCGCGACGAATGACGCGCGATATGGATCGAATCCTGCCGACGGTCCCGTGGTCGATTTTGACGCCGGGTACACCACGGTGTACGGCGTCACCGCGACTATTGACGCCGCCGGTGGCCGCGTGTGGATGCGCCCGGTCGATGGCTCGGGTGACTGGCAAACAGCTGGCGACTGGACGACCTCAAGGCTCGTTCAAGTCACCTCCGGTCGTTCCTTTCTCTGGGGAACGAACGGACGCGATACCCTTTACAAGTGCCCCGATCCTTGCGGTCCCACCTCGGTCTGGCAGTCTGGTGGGAAGACCGACATCAAACAAATCGAAGTCGGCGACGCGGACGCATTCGCCGTGCACAACGACGGCCTGCAACTCTTCGCCTCCCGGGAAGACGGCGTAGGCGACTGGAGCACCATTCCTTTGCCCACGGGATTCACGTCGACGATCAACCAAGTCTGCGTCGGCGCGACTGCATTGTGGATGCTCGACGCGACCGGTAAGCTCTGGACGTGTTCGCTCCCGTGCGCCGGTGGCTCTGACTTCTCGCTCGTCTCCACCGCGCCCGCCGGGATCATCTCCATCGACGCCGGCAAGGTGCCGCACGAGAACAACTAGACCGGTACTTTCTATAGCACCCACTCGTAACGATCGTAACACACACTTGTACTTGTACAGTTGTACAATAACGATAAAAAATAATAATCCAAGAGGGTTTTGATCCCCCGACCTTCTCCGCGTTCGCGGTGACGCGCCACACTCGAGCGCGCGCGCCGGAGTCTGGGCGTTCGCCGATGTAAAGGAGACGCGCTTCCACTGCGCCATCGGATCGAGATAGTGCTTTATGTCGTATTATACGATATCATACCGACTAAATAATAAAATTTCAAACTTATAGCCCTCGCGTCGATGATTCGTCCAAAGTTACGGGTTTTCGTTTCGAGCGCGGCCGGCGACGACCGACGCGCGTCGACGCGATTCGACGGCGCCGCGATGTCCGCGTGGACGTCCCCGCTCGAGCTCGGGGACGACGGGCACGATTTCGCGCGCACGCGCATCGACGAACGGCTCGAGCGCGCGCTCGCGGGACGTCGCGGGACGTACGCGCGGAAATCTCTCGCGCGCGCCTTCGTCGCGGACGCGCGCGAGGGCGCTCCGCGCGCGGCGCCGCGCGTCGTCGTCGTCGCCGTGGACAGCGAAGCGGGACGAGAGATCGCGCGCGCCGTCGTCCGAGGGACGCGAGGAAAGAAGTACGGCGCGGTGCTGAGCGCGGATGCGGATTGCGGCGAGGCGGCGCTCGGCGCGGAGGACGGCGACGACGCGTGGACGACGCTGTACGAAAGCGGCGAGGGCGCGCCTCGAGTGGTGATAGCGGAGACGCTGAAGGACATATCGCCGACCGGCGCGCGGGCGTGGGCGCGAGAGACGCTGCGGGCGTGTGGGTGCGAGGAGGGGGGGGAGACGAAGGTGCTCGCGTTGACGTCGTGTTCGGAACACGAGACGAGCGAGGCGGAGATGTCGCTCGGGGCGATCGATCGCGTGGTGGCGTACGCGTTGGATACAACTAGAGTTCGCATGGATCGCGATGGGGCGTGGCCGGCGTCGCCGCGATCGTTACCGGTGGGACTGTTGTTGCGATCGAACGGCGCGGCGGCCATCGCGAGCGCGTGCGAGGCGCTCGGCGTCGCCGCGCGCGTGATTGCTATTCCAGAGAGCGAACCCGTGCGCGTGATCCACGGCGGCGCGGACGTGGGCGCGTCACGAGAGGCGGCGGCGCACGCGAGCGCACTCGTTGGGTGCGCGGTGGAGTGCGAGTTCAAGCTGCGAATGGCGCCGACTCGCGCGGAAAACTTGTACGCGTAGTACGTACGTAGGACTCTTCAAATATTTGTTACAAAACTGGACTTAGATGATACATAGTCGGCGCAAGCGTCCGCTGGTGTATTCAATTATTTGAGTGGTATTCTGCTATTTGACGTAGCCGTCGACCTCGGAGACCGGCAGCGCCGGAGAGTTCGGGCAGTGTTTCTTTACGATGCGAAGTAAATCGATGAGCACCAGTTCGCGTTTCTTTTTCCAAATCTTTTTGCCATAATGCGCGTCACCGTACATGAACATCTCGATTTGAACTAAAAGATGGTCGACATCGATCTTCTTGAGCACGCAAAGCGGTGGCTTGTACGACGCGTGCACGTCGGGATGGTTCGTCAAGAAGGTCGCGATTTCCTCCGTCAGCGCCGGGATGCCTTCGTAATCGGGAATTGCTATGCGAAGCTGCGGTCCGACGAACTCGTTCGGTTCTCGAGAGGTATTGATGACGTTGGCGCCGAGAAAATAACCGTTCGGTATGGTGGTGACTTTGCCATCCTTGGGGATGAGTCTGGTTTGATACCAACCGATCTCGTCCACTTTATAATTGCTGACGTCTTTTTCCTTTGAATCTCGATACTTGCCGCCGCCGCCGGTGAGATAAATCTTTTCGCCAACCTTGAACGGGCGCATCACGGCGAGCACCAAGCCTCCGATGAGGTTACTTATGAAATCTTTCGCCGCCAAACCGAAAGCCAAACCTCCGAGGCCACCGAAAGAGAAGAGAACTTGGGCTGGAATGCCGAACGCGGCGAGCGTGAGCATGAGCGTGGCGACGACGACGAACGCGCTCGTGAGACGCGTGATGACGAGTTGTAGCGATGCGTCGTATCGTATCGACGGGAAAAATCTACCGAGTAATCTCGGTCCGTAGTTTTGAATCACCATCACGACCAAAATTCCCGTCGCGAACGTGTACGATCCTTTATCGAAGCCGAGCTTTATGTTATCCGGAATGTCCCATTCCGTGGATAACTGATCGATCATATCGCAACCGACGTCGAAGGCGTAGCTCAACACGAAGAGCGCTTGAATGAGCTGCATCGGTTGCCTGAACCAGTCCAGAAACGACCCTCGAAACGTTTTCGGCGTTCGAGAAGGGTTGAGCGCGTTCTTCGCGCGCTCCGCCGCCTCGAACAATTTTTCGCGTCCTCGACGGATGCACCAGTTCCACGCCACTAGCACCCACACGTCTTCGATGTGCCAATCCTCTTGCGTCTTCGCCTCGACGCGTCCCATGAAATCGCCCACCGTCTGCAGGCTCGTCCGCATGGCGTCCGTCGTCGTCTTCCGCACCCTTCCGCGCAGCGCGTCAAACTCATCCAGCGCCCTCGTCGCGCCCGCGCGCTTCCCCACCACCGTCGACGTCTTCACCCGATCCCCGGTTCCCGCGTTCGCCGCTCGCGGCGTCGCGAGCGCGCCCGTCGACGCCGCGAGCGCGAGCGCCGCCAACAGCGCCGCGCGCCCCCCCCCTGGCGCCCTCCTCGCGCCGTCCGCGCGCGTCGTCGCGCCGTCCCATCGCGTCGCCGTTTCCTCGCGCTTCTCCCGCGTCGCCCTCGTCGCGCCGTCGTCCCGCGCCGCGCGCGCGCCGTCCATCGCGCCGCCGCCGCGTCGATTCCCAATCGTCGCGCGTCCCGTCTCGTCGCGCGCCGCGCGTCGTCGCGTCGCCGTCCATCGCGTCGCCGTCGCGCGCGCGCGTCGCGAAACTCGCGCGCGTCCCGTCGCCGCCGTCGTCGCCGTCGTCGCCGCCGTCGCGCGTCGCATCGTCGTCGGCGTGTGCGGCGAATCGTCGTCACGACCGACCGACCGGTCTATACGTATGGCACGCAGTAACGTATACATTATACCACACGCGCGCATCCCTTTCATACCGTTCGAAACGCGTGGTGTATGCGCGGCGACCGACCGGTCTATACGTATGGCACGCAGTAACGTATACATTATACCACACGCGCGCATCTCTTTCATACCGTTCGGCACATCGTCGCGCCTCGCGTCCGCGCCCTCGACGCGTCGCGGCGCGCGCGCGGACGCGAACGCGAACGGAGATTCGCGCGCGTCGGGACGCGCTCGACGCGCGGTCCGCGCGCGGACGCGAACGATCCTCGCGACGATCGCGCGTCGAGTCGATTTGATTTCGATTACGATTTGATTTCGATTCGAATCGCGAATCGTCGCGCGCGCGGCCATGTCGCGCGCGACGCGCGACGAGGACGTGTCGCTCGTGGAGCTCGCCGCGCGCGCGACGGCGGGATCGGCGCGGTCGCGGTACGACGCGGCGCGAGCGACGCTCGGGATGATGACGGGGGAGTGGGACGCGAGGACGCGCGCGGGGGGGAAGAAGACGACGACGGCGCGAGAGCGAAGACGCGCGACGACGCGCGGGAACGCGGCGCGACGGGAGGGCGGGAAAGGGAACGCGAATGGTGACTCGGGGTTGGGGCCGAATCCGTACGAGACGCTGCGGAAGAAATCGAGCGCGGTGTTGTTCGAGAACGAAGTCGCGTCGAGCGCGCGCGAGGTGGCGACGGCGCGGCGACGCGCGGCGGAGGAGTTGCGCGCGAGCGGATCGAAGAGAGACGCGACGAAGGAGGAGAGGGAGGCGTTGATGCGGGCGGAAGAGTCGTTGGTGAAGGCAGAGAGGGCCGCGCGCGAGGTCGAGCGCGCGGCGAAGGCGGAGGCGGCGCGCGCGGCGAAGGCGGAGGCGGCGGCGCGAGCGGAAGCCGCGCGCCTCGAGGCGAAGGAAGCGGCGGCGGCTGAGAAAGCCGCGGCGAAGGCGGAGGCGGCGGCGCGAGCGGAAGCCGCGCGCCTCGAGGCGAAGGAAGCGGCGGCGGCTGAGAAAGCCGCCGCGGCGGCATCGCGTTCGAGCGCCACGCCGTCTTCGTCGTCTTCGTCGTCGAAACGATCCGCGGTTCGAGCGTCGAGCGACGGAAGAGCCACGGATAACGCGATGGGCGTCGTCGTCGAGGTTGGCAAGTTTGTCCTCCCAGCCGTCGTCGCGTGGTTCGCACGTCAGCCGACGGTGAGGAAGCTTCGCACGGATTTGAACGCGATGACGACGGCGAAAATTCGCGCGGCGTTGGAAGCGACGAAGCTGCGCGCGCAACTCGTCGAACTACGCGAGAAACTCGCCCTGGCCGAGGCTGAATCCGCCGACGTGCAGGCGGCGTCGGAAAAATTGATGACGCGCCGAAACTCCGTCAAGGAGGTGAAGTGCAAACAAATGGCGGTCGATCACGTGAACTTGGTCAAGAAGGTTCGAGCCGAAGCCGCGAAGGACGTTTCGGACGCCAAGGCCCTGGAAATAGGCGCGAGATGGCGCGAAGAAGCGTGTAGACGCATGAAGAATCGCGCCGTAGCCGAGGCGGAGACGCTGCGAGCGCAAATTCGAGCGTTGGAAAAGAAGGTAGACGACTTGGAGCACAAGCGGCACGCGGAGAACGTCGAGGCGGTAAAGAACACCGTGGTCGGGGGATTCGATAAAATCAAGTCGCTCGCGAAACACGCGTCGATGAAGATCGGCAAGAAGAAAAATGTGACGGAAGCCATCGAACACTTGGCGCCCGTCGCGGTCGAGGCGTCCTCGGGCGACGCGCGAGCGAACCGACAGAAAGCGAAGAGAAAGAGCAAGAGCAAGTAGCGCCGCGTATTTGTTTGTTTGTAATCATCGTCATATGTTATTGGGAAAGTGATTTGTTTACAGTTGACTTGAGGGGGCGCGCGCTAAAAGTTGGTGGAACATCGTCTGGTGGAATCGTCTGGTGAAGCGAAGTCAAGGCAGCGTTTTGATCGTGCCCGCGTCGCCGAGCTCGCGGAGTCGAGTGAGGAACCGCAATACTTCACCCGAGTCGCGCAGGCTAAACTTGGCCGCGCTCACCTTGGGTGAGCTCGACACCAGAAGTCCCACGCCCAAGTGATCGCCCAATTCTTCGTTAATCTCCATAAACGCGTCCTCATCCGTGACGTCGTCGCCGATGTAAATTGTGAAGACGTCTTCGGGTCTGAACCCCTTCTCGCTCAAGTCTGGGAGCAGGGCGTCTCGCAGGTACGACAGCGCCTTACCCTTATCCCACGCCACGCGTGGCCGAACCTCCCAAACCATCTTACCGTCGTGCTTGATCAAGCACTCCTCCGAGGCGCAAATCTCGTCCACGACGGCTTCGACGCGAGGCCTGAGCTCTTCCGAAACCGCGCGGTAGTGCGCCGAGACGCAAAACATGTTGTGCTCGATGTTCGTCCCCGGAATGTCCGCACACTTTTCGATCAACTCCTTCGTCACGCGATCCATCACGTCGCGCGCCCACTGCGCGGGTTGATGCGCCAATTTCTTCTCAATCGGCTCGCCATCCGTCGTCGTCTTCGGCCCCGCGATGTCCAACCCGTGCGACCCGGCGTAGTACAACTCGTCCAGCTTTACGAACTGCGACACCTTCTGCCTCGATCTACCGCTGATGATCGCCGTGGGAAACCTTTTCGCGCACTGCCGCACCGCTTCCCGCATCTCGTCGCTCATGAACGCCTTATCCGGCTCCGGCACGATTGGCGCCAGCGTCCCGTCGTAGTCTAAAAACACCGTCAACAGTTTCCCCTCCGCCGCGTCGACAAACTTGTTTTCCTCGTCGCACGCGTTCGGGTGATACCCTCGCCACTCCTCCTCATCGTTCCAATACTTTTCAATCATCCCGATCGAATCGCTTCGCTTCATTCCCTGCTCCGCGCGCGGCATCTTTCCGAACGGCGGCCCTCGCGTGCGCACCTCCAGCGGCCCCCCGCGCGACATGTCCTTGTACGACATCGCGCGCGCGCGCTTCGCGCGTCCGCGTTCGCGTCCGCGCGCGCCGTTCGGGAGGGACGACCGCGCTTTCGTCGAGCCTCGCCGAGATCGTCCCTCGCGTCGATATCGCGCCGTCCGTCACGGAAACGAATCGAATCCACGGTCGATCGATCGATCGTTCGCGATCGATCGACGACGCGCGGACGAATCGAATCTCCGCGCGCGATCGATTCGGTGGTTTCGCGCGCCGTTGTGTCGTCGCGATCGGCGCGCGGTCGAACGCGCGCGGCTCCGACGGCGCGCGGTCGAACGCGCGCGCGCGATCGAACGCTGCGCGCGCGTCTCTGACGGCTGGCTGGCTGGCTGGCTGGCTGGATGGATGGATGGATGGAATCACCCGTCGCCGTCGACCGTGCGCGTCTCTCGTCGACGCGACACCCGTGCGCGACGCGAGGACCGTCGACGATCCGGGATCGCGCGAGAAATCGCGATTTCTCACGCGATACGACGCGATACGACGCGGACGCGGATCGATTCATCCATTCATCCATCCGCGCGCGCGATTCATCGTCGACGGATCGAGCCTCGCGCGGCGCGTCGTCCGCGTCGTTCGATGCGGCGATTCGCGACGACGCGCGAGGCGTCGTCGCGCGAGGCGTCGACGTCGCGCGCCGCGAGCGACGCGCGCGACGCGCGTCGCGCGGACGTCGAGACGACGCGCGCGTTCGGGGGGGTGCTCGGGCTGCCGACGGCGGCGACGACGCGCGCGACGGCGACGCGCGACGTCGGCGACGCGCGACAAAGCGTCGCGGTGACGACGGGGCGATTCGCAGGGGTCGGAGAGGCGCGCGCGCGCGCGGAGGGGGCGAGGGAGGCGGACGCGCGCGCGAGGACGACGGCGAGCGCGAGACGCGCGGGCGACGCGGGAGACGTCGTCGCGCGAGCGTACGCGCAGTTGGCGCAGTATCCGCGCGTGCTGTTGCCGACGATGGACGCGGCGGTGTACGTGAACGCGAAGCAGTACGACGCCATCGTGCGGCGGCGGCAGAAGCGCGCGAGGGCGAACGCGACGAGGACGCCGGGCGTCGTCAACGCGAAACATCCGTCGCGGTCGGCGCACGCGAAGAACAGGATTCGCGGGAAGAATGGGAAATATTTGACCCGCGATGAATTGCTGCGCGGGCTGGGGGGGCCCGAGGGACGGGCGCGCGCGGAGGCGCGCGAGCGAGAGATCGCCGAGCGCGAGGCGAAGCGCGTCGAACGCGCCGCGGTGCGGGAAGCCACCAAGGCGCGCGCGCGCGCGCAGCGCGCCGCCGCCGACGCCGTGCGCGCGGCGAAAAAATCTAGAAAGTGAGCGCGCGGCGCGGCGTCTCGCGGCGCGGTCGCCGACGCGCGCGGATTTGTAACGCGCGTTCGTCGTCTCGCCGCCGTCTCGCCGCGTCGTCCCGCAGACCTCGCCTCGCGCGATGCCTCGCCCGCGCGCCGCGCGCCTCGCCGCGTTCGACGTCGCCGGCGTCGTCGCTCTCGTCGCCGTCGCCGCGGCGTGGTGCGTCGTCCTGTCCACGGCGTACGGCGGCGAAAACCGCTGCGACATGAGCTACATGTACCCGAGTTTCTTCCCGGTGACGAACGTCGCGCTGGCGTCGCCCGCGCACGCGCTGTATCGCTACCGCGACGCGCGCGCGCGCGATGACGACGTCGACGATCGCGCGCGCGCGAGCGGCGACGCGAGCGCGTGCGTGGTGATCAACGTCTTCGTCCCGGGGACGGGGGGCGGTTACGGGCAAGCGCGAAGCGCGGCGAGCGGGACGCTCGAGAGCGAAGGATGCCGCGTCGAGCACTACGCCCTGGATTTCGCGGAAGAACTGAGCGCGTATAATGGAATGCTACTCGCGAGACAGGCGAAAAGCGTGGCGCGGGCGCTGGATGGGTTGAGGACGCTCGAGCGCGCGAGGACGGGAAGACGCGTCGTGGCGGGATGGAGCGTCGTGGGACACAGCGCGGGAGGATTGGCGGCGATGGAAGCCGCGGCGAGCGCTCTGGGAAGTGAGTTAGGGCTGACGATAGTGAATCTAGCGACGCCGAGCGCGTGGAATCCGGTGAGTCTGACGTTGACGCAGCGCGCGCGAGAGGCGGGCGTGCGGCGACGTTGGCGAACGAGCGACGCGAGACGGAGCGTGGCGCTCGTCAGCGTCGTCGGTGGCGAGCGCGATCGGCAGGTGAGCTCGAGCGCGATGGGTTTTGTCGATGATTGGGTAGAAGAAGGGCTCGGTGTGAGCGCGAGCGCGAGCACGGCGTCGCGGGTGGGCGTGTCGGCGGATCATCGATGCGCGGCTTGGTGCAAACAGTTAATCGTCGCGATCTCGCGTGGATTCGCCGAGGCGTTTCCACGATCGAAGGTTCTCACCGCGCACCAGCGCGCGCGCGCGTTTCGCGACACACTTGGTGATAAAGACGCGGCGCGCGCGCCGTCACCGACTTTCGGGGTGCCCGCGCGAGCGTACGAGGCGACGCAAGAGCGCACGCCGAGCGCTCTGGCGGGCGTCGTCGCCAACGTATTAGCGCCGCGGTCGGTGATGAGCGCCTTCGCGTTCGCGCTCATCGCACACGCAGCATCACCGAGCATACTTCGTGAGCGCGTCGTGGAATCCGTGATCGCGTCGCTCGCGGTCTACGTCGCGAGTGGGTGGATAGCGAATCGCGCGTTCGACGTTCGCGGCGACGTCAGACGCGCGTTGACGATGTGCATGGTGCTCGCGCACGTCCCATCTCTCATCGCGTGGGCGCACCACGTTCTTCGCACCTTACCGACGTATGGTTTTCACGCATTGGTGCCGCCGTTCGGTGCGATGGACGCCGTCGCGCTCTGCTTCGCCGCGGCGTCGACGCGTTTCGGCGCCATCGCTCGCGATCAGTCGTCGGGCGCGTCGCGCGCACGTCAAGTCGCGTGGTGTCTCGCCGCCGGCGCCGCCGCACCGGGCAACGTCGGTCTCATCCACATCGCCGGCGCCGTCGTTCACTGCGCGGAGACGCTCCGTCTTCCTCGCGCGTCGCTGCCGAAGAAAGTCGCGTGAAGTGGCGAAGTCGCCTCGCGTCGACGATTTGCTCGACGCGACATTAGACGTACACATTAGACGCGCCATCACGACCGATGGCGCCTCGAAGGACTGAAAGTAGAACATAGACATAGAACTACGAGCGTTTCATCGTCCCTGAATCGACGCTCCGCGTGAAACATCCGACGCGGCGTCCGTCGCCTCCGTAGAGCGCCGCCTCGCGCGTCTCGCGCCGCACAGCGCGCCTCGCATGTTCGCCCGCGCGCGCGCCCTCGCCCTCACCGGCGCCGCGGCCGCGACCGCGACGATGCCGCTCGTCTCGCACGCGCGCGCGCGCGACGACGCGCGACGCGTCGCGCGCGCGCCGCCCCACGACGCGCGCGAGCTCCTGCTCGTCCAAGCCGTCTTCAGACACGGCGACCGCACGCCCATCGCCGGCCTCGGCGCCGGACTCGAGGACCTCGAAGAGACGTGGCGACGGTTACTGCCGTCCGCGGCGGACGAAGAGCGGCTGCGTCGGCTCGCGCGCGTGCGGTCGGAGATGGAGGCGACGTGCGTCCCGCGAGGCGCCGGCGGTTGGGAGGGACGGCTGACGACGCGAGGCGCGACGCAGATGCGAGCGTTCGGACGAGAGATCATACGAGAGTGGTTGATCGCGCAAGAGTTTTTGTCGAACGATTTCGCGCGCGCGGTGGCGAAAGGAGAGGTGAAGGTGCGGTCGACGGCGGCGTCGAGGTGCGTGGCGAGCGCGGCGAACGCGCTCGCGGGCGGATGGCCGGATGCGTGGGAAAACGGTGGTGGAGGCTCGCCTTTGATCATCGAGGTTCGAGAGAAAGAGCGAGAGACGATGTTTCCGAAACCGGGATCGGCGTGCGATAGGCTGAGTGAGGTATTTCGAGGCGCGATGGCGTCGAACGACGAAAAGTTTACGCACGACGAGACGTTGGCTCGCTTGCGCGAGTCGATCGAAACGGCGCGGGAGAAAAAGGCGGG
>Ga0257114_1000318_pt1 | contig 37080 bp, 43 predicted proteins | sample SI112_10mmetaG_FD_190149 | JGI IMG/M metagenome (GOLD analysis project Ga0257114, IMG submission 190149) | Marine microbial communities from Saanich Inlet, British Columbia, Canada - SI112_10m | ecosystem: Environmental > Aquatic > Marine > Inlet | place: Canada: British Columbia | collected...
GAACTCTGGTCCACCTTTTTCTCCTAAGTTTCTATAACTTAGATATTTCATTGAGTGACAAGAAGCACAGACTTCTGTGTAAACTTGATAACCTCTTTGAAGTGAACCTCTGTCAAATTTACCAAAAAGTCCCTTAAAACTCCAGTCAGTTTTTAAATAATCAACTTTTTCTGCTGATTGTGATTGAGTAAATGTAAAAAAAAATAAGACTATAATTGAAAATAATTTAATAAAATTCTTCACTTTATTTATCTATACTTTCTTTATTTTTAGCCATTGCCAAATTTGGAGAGCCTCCAAGAACAGGTTCAGTTATACTTAGTGGAATAGGCAATGTTTTTTCTTTAAATCCTAAAACTGGTAAAATCACTAAGAAATGAAGAAAATAATATGCAGTAGCTACTCTTGCAATTAATAAGTAAAGCCCTTCAGCTGGCATAGCTCCCATGTATCCTAGAATTAAAACATCAGCTACAAGTATCCAGTAGAACTGCTTGTACAAAGGTCTGAACACTGCAGATCTTATCTTTGAAGTATCTAACCATGGTAGTACAGCTAATATTAAAATAGCTGATAGCATTGCTACAACTCCAAGTAACTTGTCAGGCACAGATCTTAAAATTGCATAAAAAGGTAAAAGATACCATTCAGGAACAATATGAGCTGGGGTTACCATTGGATTAGCTTCTATATAATTATCAGCATGGCCCAAAATATTTGGTGAATAAAAAACAAAAAAGGCAAAAACAATCATAAACATTAGTAATGCAAATCCATCTTTAATAACAATATATGGATGAAACGGCACCGTATCCTTTGAAGGTTTCTTTATATCAATTCCAACCGGGTTGTTATTTCCAGGAACATGAAGTGCCCAAATATGCAAAACAACAAGGCCTAAAATTAAAAAAGGAATTAAATAATGGAGTGTAAAAAATCTGGTTAGAGTAGGATTGTCTACAGAATAACCACCCCATAACCAAGTAACAATTCCCTCACCTACTAATGGAATTGCGCTAAATAAATTTGTGATAACTGTTGCTCCCCAAAAACTCATTTGACCCCAAGGTAAAACGTAACCCATAAATGCAGCTGCCATCATTAGTAGATAAATGATTATTCCAATTATCCAAATAATTTCTCTTGGAGATTTATAAGATCCATAAAACAAAGATCTAAATATATGAATATAAACTGCTAAAAAAAACATTGATGCACCATTTGCATGAATGTATCTTATTAACCAACCATAATTAACATCTCTCATTATATGCTCAACACTTTCAAAAGCCATGTCAGCATGAGCTATGTAATGCATTGCAAGTGTTAAACCAGTTACAATCTGAGTTATTAAACAAAAAGTTAGAATTCCTCCAAATGTCCACCAGTAGTTCAAATTTTTTGGTGTGGGATAATCTGTTAAATGATTTGCTAAAGTTAAAAGTGGAAGTCTGTCATTAAACCATTTTCCAACTTTTGATGTAGGCGTGTATTCGTGATCACTCATAATATTAATTATCCAATTTTAATTGTATTAGCATTAACAAATTCGTATTTTGGAACTTCCATGTTTAAAGGTGCAGGACCTTTTCTAATTCTACCAGAAGTATCGTAATGCGAACCGTGACACGGGCAGAACCAACCATCATAATCACCTTTATCATTTAATGGGACACAGCCTAAATGAGTGCAAACACCAAGCATAACTAGCCACTCTGGATCTTTAGCTCTATCTTCATCTTTTTCAGGATGGATTAAATCTTCCATTTTAACTGACCTAGCTTCTGAAATTTCATCTTGAGTTCTTCTTCTAATAAAAACTGGTTTTCCTCTCCAAAGCACGGTTATAGTATTTCCAGGTTTAACTGAACTTACGTCAACTTCTGTACTTGCTAGTGCCTTTACTGAGGCATCTGGATTCATTTGGTCAACTAATGGCCAAACAACTGCGGCCACGCCTACTGCTCCCACAGTATATGAGGCGGTAAATAAAAAATCTCGTCTTTCTGGTTTTTTATCTGACATATGAATTAGTTGTTTATATTGTCTATTATTGATTTAAAAATACTTAATATACGAATTCATATAATATAAAATAATAATTTTACTACTGAAAGAATGACACAGAATTCAACAATTCTAAGACCTAAAATTGCACTTTATGAGCCAGATATACCTCAGAATACAGCGGCAATAATCAGAACATGCGCTTGTTTAGGCGCTAAACTTGAAATTATTGAACCATGTGGTTTTCATCTGAGTGACAAACGTTTTAAAAGAGTAGTGATGGATTACATGGATTGGGATAAAATTGATTTATATCAAAGTTCAAAACATTTCTTTGAGGCAAAAAAGAATCAAAGAATTATTTTAATGACAACTAAAGCATCGATATCTTATACAAAGTTTAATTTCAAAAAAAATGATACGATATTGTTTGGTCGAGAAAGTGCTGGTGTTCCTGAAAATATTCATCAATCTATAAATGATCGTTTGAAGATACCAATGAAAGAAAATGTCAGATCACTTAATATTGCATCCTCGGTTGCAGTTGTTTTAGCAGAAAGTTTAAGACAAACAGGGTTAATATAAAATGGATAATGAAATAAAAAAAGACATTACTAGTAATTGGTTTAAGCTTTTACAAAATGCTATTTGTGATGACATCGTTAAATTAGAAAAAAATAAAATAAAATTTAAATCAAGCTCATGGCAAAGAAGCAAAAAAAAAGATGAGGGTGGAGGTGAATATAGAATTATTAAAAATGGAAAAATTTTTGAAAAAGTGGGTGTAAATTTTTCAAAAGTTTATGGAAAATTTCCAAAAAAATTTCAAAAAAATATTCCTGGCGCAAGTAAAGATCCAAGATTTTGGGCGTCTGGAATTTCGATAGTAATGCATATGCAAAATCCTCACATTCCAGCTATGCATTTCAACACTAGATATATATGCACAACTCAAAATTGGTTTGGTGGTGGTATGGATGTAACTCCTACCATTAAAGATGAAAAGGAAAAAAATACATTTCATCAATCGTTAAAAAAAATGTGTAATCGTCACAATAAATATTATTATGAAAAATACAAAAAATGGTGTGATGAATATTTCTTCTTGCCTCATAGGAATGAAGCGAGAGGAATAGGTGGAATTTTTTTTGATTATAAAAAAAACAATTTTGAAAAAGACTTTAAATTTGTAAGAGATGTTGGTGTTACGTTTCAAATGATATTTAATGAGATTATAGAAAAAAAAATTAAAAAAAAATGGACTTTAAAAGATAAAGAGATGCAGTATATTAAGAGAGGTAGATACGCTGAATTTAACTTATTGTATGATAGAGGAACTAAATTTGGATTACAAACAGGTGGAAACGTAGAGGGTATATTAATGTCGTTACCTCCAATCGCTAAATGGAAATAATAAATGGATAAAGAACCGATAACATTGAATGGATTAAATAAACTAAAAGAAGAATTAGTTTTTTTAAAAGAAAAAAAAAGACCTGAAATTGTAGCTGCAATTGCGGAAGCAAGATCGCATGGGGATCTAAAAGAAAATGCTGAATATCACGCTGCTAAAGAGGAGCAATCTCACAGTGAGGGAAGAATAACAGAAATAAATGATATTATTGCGAGAGCAAATGTCATCGATGTTACAGTGTTAAGTAATGATGGAAAGGTGATCTTTGGTTCTACTGTATTTTTAGAAAACCTAGATAATGGTGAAAAAATTAACTATAAAATTGTTGGAAAAGACGAGGCTAATTTAAAACAAAAGCTAATTTTTTTCCAATCACCAATAGGCAAAGGTTTAATTGGAAAAAACAAAAATGATTTAGTGGAAATCATAACTCCTGCTGGAGTTAAAAATTTTGAAATAAAAGACGTAAAATATATTTAACTTTTAATAATTTTTTGAATTTGTTTTTCTGAAATTTGAAAACTATTTTGAACCCATTTTTCCTCAATCAATTTAAGCTTACTACCTAATATCTTCCCTTCAGGGATATTATATTTAGTCATTATCATGTTTGCGCCTACTGGAAAGGAAGGTGGGATTTTATTTTTATAAATTTCTATTAATTTTAATAATTTTTTTTCAACTTTAATAGATGTGAATAATGCAAAGTTAATAATATCAAGTACAGTTTGTTTACCATTATAATAAAAAATCTTATTAAAATTCTTTTCATTAAAATTTTTGATGTCCGCAACATCTTTATAAAAAAAATCAATTGATTTTAATCTTTTTTGATCTTTTTTAGATAAGTTGAATTTATAAATAGAATAATCAGTATTGTCACTTCCATCAACTATCATTAAAGACAATAAAAAAATAAAATCAACTTTAGACAGATTGTCTTGGGCATAAGAATTTAATTTCTTAAAATTATCTAGGTTTTTTAATTGAGGGAAAATCATTTTTATGATCTCTAAACAAATATCATCTTTAAATATTTTCACGAATGCGCTTGATCTCGTTAATTTTTTAAATTCATCTAACAATCTTTCTGATGATAATTTTGAAACACCATCAATATTTATTTTTATAATCTTAATTATTTTTGGATCATGACTTTGATTTGAATAATTTATAAAAAATCGCACATACCTAAGAATACGTAAATAATCCTCTTTTATTCTATTTTCAGCATCTCCTATAAACTTAATGTTACCATTCTCAAGATCCTTTTTACCATCATATGGATCAAACAAATTTCCATCTTTGTCTGAGTAAATTGAGTTTATAGAAAAATCTCTTCTAGCCGCATCTTCTTTCCAATCCAAAGAGAATTCTACTTTTGCATGCCTCCCATCTGTAGAAACATCTTTTCTCAAAGAAGTAATTTCATATTTATTTTTGTCAATTATTGCTGTGATAGTTCCATGGTCAATACCTGTTTCATAATAATTAATTTCTTTTTTTTTTAGAGCATCGCAAACTTCGCTTGGTTTCAAATTTGTAGCTAAATCAATATCATCAACTATTTGTTTTTTTATAATCTTCCTTACACAACCTCCAACGTATCTCACCTCACTATTATCAGCATAAGCGTTAAGTGCTTCAAAGATCTTATTGGCAGGTGTTTGATTTGTTAAATTAAATAGGTTTTGACTTATATAATCAAGATTTCGAGATCTAAAAAAAATTTTATCTAAAAAGTTATTCATATATGGCTGGGGCGCTAGGATTCGAACCTAGGATGCCGGTACCAAAAACCAGTGCCTTACCACTTGGCTACGCCCCAATCTTGCTTTCATATAGCACAAAAAAATAAAATTTATATAGTTTTTGATGTATTACACCAAAAATTTTTAAATTTTCTTTTAAATCTAAGTTTTGCTAATTCACAATCTTGTTTTTTTTGATAATACGCAATTATAACTGATCCAGATCCTGTCATTCTTACAAATAAAGGTTGATTTAAATTTTCTAAATAAGATTTTAAAATTTTAAGTTTTGGGTATTTTGTGAATGCAATTTTTTCAAGATCATTTTCATATTTTAATAAAGATTTTAAATTCATCATATCTTTTTTAGGATTATTTAATTTAGGTTTACTAAATTTTTTTACTTCTGAATAAATTTTTTTTGTAGAACATCCAAAATTTGGTTGAACAAGTAAGATATTAAAATTTGAAGTTTTTAAAAATTTCTTAATAACACCATTTGATGATAAAATTGTACTCTTAGGATTGATACCTAAAATTACATCAGAACCAATTAGTTTTGTAATTTGTAAAACTTTTTTTTGGCTAATCTTGATAAAATTTTTTTTAATCAAAAAATTTAGAACTGTAGCAGCATTCATGGATCCTCCTCCAAGACCAGCTTCCTGTGGAATATTTTTTTTTATCTTAATTTGAAATTTTTTATTATCTAATATTTTTTTTTCTTCTAAAATTTTAAATAATTTATTTACTGTATTATCTTTTTTAATATTTTTAGAGAAATTGCCATTAAAAAAAATCTTATGTTTGTTGCTTTTAATTTTTTTTATTGAGATTGTATCATGTAATTCTATAAACTTAACTATACTCTCAATTTTGTGAAGATTAGTTAACTTACCAGTAACATGTAAAGCTAAATTGATCTTAGCAAATGATTTTACTTCATTAGTTTTCATTAAGAATTATTGATACCTTCTGTGATTTTGATATTTATCTTTTTTTTAATGTCTTCATCTACATCCTCTAATTTTAAAACATAATTCCAAAAGTATCTGGCCTGAATATTCCTATTTAATTTCCATAAAATATCGCCATAATGATCATTAACAGTTGGATCGTCTGGCATTAATTCAACGGCTTTTTTAATATATTTTTCTGCTTCAGTATAATTATCTATCAAATAATATGCCCACCCTATTGAGTCTGTAATATAAGGATCATTACTTCTTAAAGCATATGCTTTTTCTAACATTTTCATAGCTTCATCAATTTTATAATCACGCTCTAACCATGAATAGGCTAAATAATTTAAAACATAAGCGTCATCTGGATTAATTCGTAATGAATATTTTAAATCTTTATCTGCTTTTTGATAATTGCCTAATCGTTCATAACTTCCACCTCTTCTATAAAGAAGATCAGATTTAATTTCCGAATTATCATCTAGAGATGAGATGATTTCAGTATAATATTCAATTGCTTTTTCATAATTTTTTGAATTTTTATAAAAATTTGCAATATCAAAAATCATCTTAATATTTGGGTTTTTAATTTTACTGAATTTTGAACTTAAATAATCTATTCCCTCATCATAACCCTTATTTTGAATAATTATTTGAGCTTCTTTTTTAAGTCTAAACCAATAATAAAATTTATATTTCTTATCAAAATTATTTAATATTTTTTTTGCCTTGTCATATTCACCATTTAAATAAAAATTTTCAGCCACAAGTGTTGAATTCAAAATGAATTTTGGATTTAAATAATGTGATAGATTTAAATAGAAATTAGATTTTTCAATATCATCTTGGGATGAGTATAGGTTGGAAATCAAAAATAAAAACTCACTTACAATATCGTTATGATTATCGCATGAAAAAATTTTGCTAAATTCTTTAAATTTTTTATTTTCTACCCAGCTTTTACTTTGAGACAAGAGAAGTGTAGAATTTATATATTTAAGCTTCCCAGAAACTGCCTTGGCTTCCTCAATTTGATCATTTTCAATTAAATAATTTATATAAAAAAATATATATCTTGAATAATCTCCATCAGGATTATTTATTAAGTTTAAAAAAGAAGATCTAGTATTCTCCTTTTTAAGATAACATCTTTGAAATGCTTGATTAATAATTGAGATATTGCCAAAATTTTTTTTGTTAAATAAAGTTTTTTTATTTTTAAAAGTATAAAAATATTGTCTTAATGTTTCAAATATTACAGTATTGAATCTATTTTCATTTTGAAATTTCAAACTTAAATTTAAATATTTCTCTGCTTGTTCGATATTATTCTTTTTTAAACTATCAGCTATTAAAAGCAGGTAAGCCTCAAAAAAATCTAAATTTTCATTGCTATTACTATTTTTGATTACATTAATAGCCTGCGCAACTTTATTTTCTAAGACCAAGGAAAAAGTATATCGTTTTAAATATACATCATGCTTATTCAAAAGCACCTTGGACGCATTAAAAAATTTTAATGCATCAGAATTATCCATATTTTCAAACGCAATAATTCCTGAAAAATAATTTGATAAATCTCTTGAATTAAATTCGTTAAAACTAGCACTTTTAGAATATAGAGGGGTCTGATAGGATAATATAAAAACAACAATTATTTTTATTAGTTTGTTTAACATTAAATCATTCTATGACTAAAAAAGTGATAAATCAAAAAGGCAAATTAGACGATCAGTTAATAGATACTATCGAACCAAACTTTGTATTTAAAGATAAGCCAATTAATAGATTTAATATTATTGAAAATAACAACAATTATAACCAAGCAAATAAAAGTGAGCTCCTAGAGAAATTAAAAAAACAAATTAATTCAATCGAAAATTGTAATTTAAAGGATAATTCTCAGAATATCGTGCTTGGAGATGGAAATATAAATAGCCCAATTATGTTAATTGGTGAAGCTCCTGGAGCTGAGGAGGATAAAACTATTACAACATTTCAAGGTGATGTTGGAAAATTATTAGATAAAATGCTGCTAGCAATAGAAATCAAAAGACAAAATATCTATTGCAGTTATGCAATTAATTTTAGACCTCCTGAAGATCGAAAACCAACCTCCCAAGAAATTAAGAGATACTCTGTTTTTTTAAAAGAACATATTTCAATTATTAATCCAAAAATTATCATTTTAATGGGAGGCTCAGCAATGGAAGCAGTGACAGGAATTAATACCAAAATATCATCTGAAAGAGGAAAATGGAAAGAAGTAATATTAAAAAACACAACCTACCCACTGATGATTTCATTTAATCCATCTTACTTAATTAGATTTCCAGAAAATAAGAAATATTCATGGGAAGACTTAAAAAAAATTAAAAAAAAAATCACTGAAATGAAGATAGTTATTTAAGTTAATATGATTGAATTACATAAAAGATATATTTCTTGGTGGGCAAAAAAACTTAAAATTTCTAATTACTACCTTATATGGATTTCCTTTATAAAGGGAGTTTTGATTGGACTATTAATTTACCACTTCATAATAATTTAAATGAAAATTGTAGCTGGTGTTGACGAGGTAGGAAGAGGAAGTCTAATAGGACCAGTTTACGCAGCAGCAGTAATTTTAAATAAAAATATTGATAAAAAATTATTAAAAGATTCCAAAACTATTAATAAAGATAAAAGAGAATTGTTATCAAGTTATATTAAAAAAAATTCTATTTGGTCAGTTGGCAAAGCATCTGTTAAAGAAATAGATAAAATCAATATATTGCAAGCAAGTTTACTTGCAATGAAAAGAGCCATAAAAAAACTTAAAAAAAAACCTTCTCATGTTTTAATTGATGGCAATAAAATACCTGATTTAAAAAATTATAGTTTAAAAGCTATAATTAAAGGTGATCAAAAAATAGCTTCTATCTCTGCGGCATCAATTGTTGCTAAAGTTGCTAGAGATAAATTCATAACTACATTGGCTAAGAAAAACATAGGATATAGTTGGGATCAAAATTTTGGATATGGAACAAAGCAACATTTAAAAGCTATTAAAAAAATTGGTATCAACAAGCATCATAGAAAAACATTCTCTCCCATATCTAAATTCAAGATACACAATATCTAGTTATCTATCTTTTAGTTAACACAAATCGAATCTAAATAATTCAATCTCAGGTTGACCCAAGAATCCTTTTAGAGTCTAATTATTTTATACAAATGAAAACTGATTTTCAAAATCAAATTATTAATGGAGATAGTCTTGAGGAATTAAAAAAAATTCCAAGCGAGACTTTTGATTTAGTTTTTGCAGACCCTCCATATAATTTACAATTAAAAGGTGAGCTTACTAGACCAGATAGATCTAAGGTAAATGCGGTAAATGATAAATGGGATCAATTTAAAAATTTCAAAAAATATGATGATTTTACATACGCATGGTTAGCTGAGTGTAAAAGAATTTTAAAAAAAGATGGAGCCATCTGGGTCATAGGTAGTTATCACAATATTTTTAGGGTGGGAACTGCAATTCAAAATTTAGGATTTTGGATTTTAAATGATGTTATTTGGAATAAGAATAACCCAATGCCTAATTTTCGAGGAACACGATTTACGAATGCTCATGAAACTTTAATTTGGGCCTCAAAGAGTGAAAAATCCAAATATACTTTTAATTATCAATCATTAAAATGTTTAAATGATGATCTACAAATGAGGTCTAATTGGAATTTACCAATTTGCAATGGCTCTGAAAGACTCAAAAAAAATGGTAAAAAAGTACATTCAACACAAAAACCAGAGTCTCTACTACACAGAGTTTTATTAGCGTCATCAAATAAAGATGACATGATTTTAGATCCATTTTTAGGTTCTGGAACTACAGCAACTGTAGCAAAAAAATTAGGTAGAAATTATTTTGGTATAGAGAAAGAAAAAAGTTATTTTAAAGCAGCAGAACAAAGATTAAAAAACACAAAGCCAATAGAGGATGAGTTACTCGATACGCTTAAGAATAACAGATCCAAACCACGAATTCCATTTGGCTCTTTAGTGGAACTTGGAATAATCAAGCCAGGTACTAACATTTTTGACAATAAGAAAAAAATCTCTGCAAGAATTATGGCTGATGGCAGCATTAAGCATGATCAAACTGAGGGATCTATTCATAAAGTTGCAGCAACTATCCTAGGTGCTGAGAGTTGTAATGGTTGGACTTATTGGCATTGTGATATTAATGGAAGAACACATCCAATTGATTATTTAAGACAAAGATTAATTGCTAAAAATTAATTTTTATAAATTTTACCCAAATAACTTGCTAGAAAAAATTTATTTTTTGTTAAAAATTTTAAAATAATATTTCTAAAAAAGATAATTATTGGATTTGATAAATGAAAGGCGAAATGATTAAGCTTTGATCTATTATTTATCATTCTAACTTTTACAACTCTGTTATTGTAAAATTCATTTTTATTATTTTCAATATCATTAAATAATTCATAACCACTCTCAATAGATTGAGAGGCTCCTTGAGCAAATGAAGGTGGAAAGGCAAAGAAAGCATCTCCAATTAATGAGATATTTGCGCCTGTTTTAAGGTAGCCTTTGCTGACAAAAACTGGGAAACATTTGATGTTATTTAGATTATCTAAAATATTTGAAGAAGTTTGATTTTGTAATTTAGATTTTATATCTTGAATAAAACTATTTTCTTTAAAAAGACCATAATTATCTAACTCATTTGTTGTTAATTTATAATTTAAAACTCCAATGTAATTAAAAGATTCATTGTTGTTGTTTACAGGGTAAATTACATAATGAAAATTTTGACCCATAAACAAAGAAATATTTTTTTTATTTAAATTGTTTAGTTGTTTTCTTGAAATACTACCTCTTACTGCAATAGAATTATTATAAGTAGGTTTTATTTCATTGTTAGAGATTAACAACTTACCTTTAGAAAATACACCATCAGAAATAATAAGATGATCACAAATTACTTTGGCGCCTTCATTAAAAGTTAAAATTATTTGATTATCGTTTTTTTCAATTTTTTGAATATTATGATCATACTTAATTATATTTTCTTTTAACCTACCTTTTAAAAATTCGACTAATTTAGACCTTTTTAGGGTTGTGTACTTACAATTTTCAGAATTAAACTCTGAAATATTTAGATCACAAATTTTTTTATGATTAAGATCGTAAAAATCAATTTTTTCAGGGTTAAATTTATCTTTATTTTCTAAATCATTAAATCCAATTTTATTGAGAAGCTTGATGCTATTTGTAGATAGCTGTATTCCATACCCTTCATCTAGTTCTATAGAACTATTTTTTTCATAAATTATCACTTGGTAATCAGGATTTTCTCTAAATAAATTCGCAATAAATAAACCTGAAATACCCGCTCCTATTATTGCAATTTTTTTCATCAATGGTTTTCCAAATAAGAAACAATTTTTTTTGTGAATGTTGGAAGTGTACATTTTTCTAATTGTTTTGGATCAATCCAATAAGAAAAAGGTACTGGTTTGTCTATCTTATTATTTTCAATTTTAATATTCATATTCATATTAGACATTTTAAAATTTAAATTATGTTCAAAGTTCTTTGGTTTAATTATTTCTTGCATTGGAAAAATATTCAAATTTTTCAGAAAATTAAAATTTTTATTTTTAACTAATAAATATTTATTACCTTTTTTATAAACCTTAAGTATATAATATTTTTCTTTGTTAACTTTTTTAAATTTAGTCAAAACAAAATCTTTTTTTTTAAAAGATTTGCATTTTCCTAAAACAGGACATTTTTCACAATAAGGATTGATTGGCTTACATATTAGTGCTCCTAATTCCATCAATGCTTGAGCATAATCGCTAGATCTTAAAGATGTGCCAAATATTTTTTTCTGCTTAACCAAATTATCCTTTTGAATTTGATTTTCATTTTTTAAGTATAGGTATCTTTTTAAAACTCTTTCAATATTACCATCTAAAGGAATAATAGGTTTATCAAATGCAATAGCCATAATGGCACTTGCAGTATAATCTCCAATTCCAGGAAGTGACTTAAGGTCTAAAAGATTATCGGGTAAATTTTTATTAAAATCTTTAATAACAATTTGAGCAGTTTTTTTTAAATTTTTGACTCTAGAATAATAGCCCAACCCCTCCCAAAGCTTAATTAATTTTTGATCATTAAAATTAGCAAGTGCTTCTAAATTTGGAATGTGATTTATAAATCTATTAAAATAAGGTATCACAGTTGCAACTTGCGTCTGTTGCAACATAAATTCGCTAACCAACGTGTAATATTGCTTTTTTTTGGAGGAAGTTTTTTTTCTCCAAGGTAATGTTCTTTTGTGAATATCATACCAATTAAGAATTTTATTTGTTATTATTAATTCTTTCATATGCAATTTAAAGATAATACTAAGCAGAGAAATAAAACCATTCAAGGTTTAAGATCATTTAAAGACACTTTGCCAAAGAATGTAAAAAAAATTATAAATAAAAAAGGACATATTTATTCTGAAACTTTAAATAACTGGAAATATATAGTTGGTGGGGATTTATTTAAAGTTTGTTACCCAAAAACATTTAAAAATTCTAATAAGTTTGGTGTTAGCACTTTACTCATAATGGTTAAAAGGGGCCATGAAGTTGATATGGAATATTCAAAAAAAGACATAATGGATAAGATGAATAGCTTTTTTGGTTATGGGGTGGTTGAAAAACTTAAATTTATAAGTTTTGATGATCAGCACAAAAATTTTACTAAATCTGAAATTAAACAAGAAAATGTCGCAATTGATAAATACCAAGATAAAATCAATAATGTAAAAAATAATAAAATAAAAAAATCACTTATCGAATTAACAAAGGTCTTTAAAAAAAAATGAAAAAAATTTTAGCTTTTACTCTTATATTTTTCAGCACTATCTCAAGTATTAATGCAGGGGAAATAAAAAGAATATTTGTTGGTAATAAAGATGCAAAAATAACTATAATCGCATTTGAATCTTTAACTTGTAGCCACTGTGCAAGTTTTCACAAAGATGTATTTCCTGAATTAAAAAAAGAATACCTAGATACAGGTATAGCTAAAATTGAATTTAGACATTTTCCATTAGATGCCGCAGCCTTCAATGCCTCTAAAGTTTCACAATGTAAAAATGATGGTGATTCGACAATTTTGAATAGTCTATATGCCAACCAACAAAAATGGGTAAAGGGTAATTCGGTAGAAGAGGCAAATGAAAATCTTCGAAAATTTCTGACTAGCGAAGGCTTTGATATAAATTTTGATAAATGCATAAATAACGGAGAAATAGAAGACTTTGTTTTAAATGACCGAATAGATGGAGCTAAAAACTTTAAAGTAAATTCTACTCCTACGATAGTCATAAATAACAAAAAATTTGAAAAAACTCTAAATTATAAAAATATAAAAAAAGCTCTAGAAAAACTGATATAAGTTAATGTATGGAGTTTAAAAAAATCCAATTAAATGGATTTAAATCTTTTGCAGATAAAACCAATTTTTTAATTGAAGAAGGTCTTACAGGAATTGTAGGTCCTAACGGATGTGGAAAATCTAATATTGTAGAATCTTTGAGATGGGTAATGGGAGAAACATCTGCAAAAAGTATGCGTGGATCTGGAATGGAAGATGTAATATTTAATGGCACTTCTAATAAAGCTTCAAAAAATATTGCAGAAGTCTCAATTAATGTAGAAAACAAAAATAACGAAGGACCTGTTCAATATCGCGATTTGGATCAAATAAGTGTCAGAAGAAAAATAGAAAAAGATAAAGGTTCTAAATTTTATATTAATGACAAAGAAGTAAGAGCAAGGGATGCTCAAATGTTTTTTGCAGATTTATCAACTGGCGCTCACTCACCTTCCATGATTAGTCAAGGACGTATCGGAGCTTTAGTTACTGCGAAACCAACTGATCGAAGAGCTATTTTAGAAGAGGCAGCAGGAATTTCTGGGTTACATGTTCGAAGACATGAAGCCGAACTAAGATTGGGGGCTGCAGAAAACAATCTTAAAAGAGCAGATGAATTACGAAGACAACAAGAAAAACAGTTAGCCAACCTTCAAAAACAAGCAGAGGAAGCTACGAAATATAAATTAATTTCTGAAGAAATTAAAAAGATTGAAGCTGGGTTATATTACTTAAAACTATTAGAAATTGATAAAGAGATAAAAATTGAAAATGAGATTAATAATGAAGCTGGAGGAGAAGTAGAAGGATTTAACAATAAAATAACTGAGCTAGAAAATTTAATTAAAACAGCAACAGAAAAAGTATCTCCTCTAAGAGAAAAAAATATTGAAAATTTGTCTAGAATACAAAGGCTGAATCTTGAACTACAAAATTTAGACGAAGAAAATACTAGAATACAAGATGAAATAGAGTCTATCAATAAATCAATAATAACTCTCGATGAAGATATAAATAGAGAAAGAGGAATAATTATAGACGCAAATTCAAATGAAAAAAGACTTAAAGAGGAAAAAGCAGATTTAATAGAAATAGATTCTAAATATTTTGAAACTGAAAAACTCTCTAACGAAGATTTAGAAAGTGCGAAAAAAGAACTTAAAAAAGAACAGGAGTCTGTAGACGAAGTTGTAAATAATATTGCTGAAGGAGCGGTTAATATAAGTATAGGTCCAATTACAAACGTTCAAAACTCAATTAAAAGAGCTAAAGAATTGATTGATAGTAATGAAATTAATCAAGCAGTTACATTGCTAGACAGATGCAATATTGAGCTTGATAGTTTTTTAAATGATTTAAAAAATGAGAAAAGTAGACAAGAACTATTAAGTGTAAATGAGAAATCTAAAAATATTAAACAACTTCAAGAAAAATATGCTGATGCTTACAGTAAAAATCAATCAATCAAAAATGAGTCAATTAAACGTAATGAGAGAATAAAAACTATTGAAACTGAAATTGAAAGTTGGAAAAATTTGTTATCAAATTCAGAAAAAATGGTTGCTGAATTAATTGAACGAAAAAATAAACTTTCAGCTCAATTAAAAGAGCTTGATAATCAACCTAGAGTTCAAGCAGAAAGAAAAGGACAAATTTCTGAGAATTTAAGAATTTCTGATAAAGAAAAAATTGATAACGATGTAATTATTGAAGAGACTGACAATAGAATAGAAACGTTAAGAAATGAGTTAAATGAAATTCAAGAACAATCTATTCAAATTAGAGAAAGAAAAGCAAGTTCAGGTGCAACAATAGAGGGTCTCCAAAAAAGAAAAAATGATTTATTGGATAGAATAAATTCTGAATTAAATTTATCTGAAGATAATATTTTAGAAAATTCTAATCTATTTGGTGCTGAAGAATTGCCAGAGGCTATTGATCAAGAAGATACTTTAGACAAAAAAAAGCAGGAAAGAGAAAGTTTGGGATCTGTTAATTTAAAAGCTGATGAAGAAACTAGTAAATATGAAGATGAAATTAAAAAAATGGAAAAAGATCGTTCAGACTTAGTGACGGCAATAATGAAATTAAAAGATAGCATCAATGAACTAAATCAAAAAGGAAGAGAAAGATTAATTGAGGCTTTTGAAAAAGTTAATAGAAAGTTTAACGAAGTTTATACAAAACTTTTTAATGGTGGAAATGCTAAATTAGAATTAGTTGATTCGGATGACCCGTTAGAAGCAGGATTAGAGATGCTAGTCAGTCCTCCAGGAAAAAGACTTCAATCAATAACATTACTTTCTGGTGGTGAACAAGCACTAACTGCTCTGTCCCTAATTTTTGCGGTTTTTTTAACTAATCCATCTCCTATTTGTGTATTAGATGAAGTTGATGCTCCCCTTGATGATGCAAATGTTACAAGATTTTGTAATTTACTTGAGGAACTAATTAAAATTACAAATACAAAATTTATTATTGTAACTCACCATGCTCTAACGATGTCTAAAATGAACAGACTTTATGGAGTAACAATGCCAGAAAAAGGTATTAGTCAGCTAGTAGCTGTTGATTTACAAAAAGCAGAGAGTATGGTTGCCTAAACTATACAAATGTCAAAAGATCCGTTTAAAACTCGCCTAGAGATTGCAAAAAGCAAGATTTCAAAGAAAAATTTGTATAATAAAAAGGATAATCCATCCTCTATTGGAACAGCCTTTAAATTAAGCACAGAATTAGTTTCTGCTGTGGCTGTAGGGACAATTATTGGGTTTATTTTTGATAAGACCTTTGATACTAAGCCCTGGTTTATATTAATATTTTTTTTTGTAGGTGTAGTTGCTGGTATAACCAACGTAATTAGATCTGCAAAAAATATGCAAAAATAGATAAAATTTTATGGCATCAAATCCAATGACCCAATTCAATGTGCACAGAATTGGACCAGACATCAAAATAGGCACTTTCGATATCTCATTTACAAATGCAAGCTTGTTTATGATCATTAGTTCAGTAGCAATATTAATAATTTTTAATCTTGGATCAAAAAAAAATTCATTAATTCCAAATAAAATTCAACTTTTGGCAGAGCTCAGTTATACTTTTGTCTCAAAAATGATTAGCGATACTGCTGGTCTTAAAGCAAAACCCTATTTTGCTTTTATATTTTCACTTTTTATGTTTGTGCTGTTTTGCAATATGTTTGGGATGATACCTTATACCTTTACTGTCACTAGTCATATCATTGTAACATTTGTTTTAGCTTCATTTATTTTTATTGGTGTAACTATTATTGGATTTATGAAACATGGTTTTGGATATCTAAAATTATTTGTACCAAGTGGGGTCCCCGCGGTACTGCTTCCACTGATTGTAGTTATAGAAATAATTTCTTATTTAAGTAGACCAATTAGTTTATCAGTTAGATTATTTGCTAACATGATGGCAGGTCACACAATGATGAAAGTTTTCGGAGGCTTTGTAATAAGTCTTGGAATAGTAGGTGGATGGCTTCCACTGAGTTTTTCAGTTGCATTAACAGGCTTAGAGATCTTAGTTGCTTTTCTTCAAGCTTATGTTTTTGCAATTTTAACCTGCATCTATTTAAACGATGCATTAAATTTACACCATTAATTAACATAGGAGGATATAATGGAATTAGAAGCAGCAAAAATGATCGGAGCAGGTTTAGCAGCAATAGCTTTAGCTGGTGCCGGTGTTGGTATTGGAATAATTTTTGGAAATTATTTGTCTGGTGCAATGAGAAATCCATCAGCAGCACAAAAACAATTTCCTAACTTGCTTTTAGGTTTTGCACTTGCAGAAGCAACAGGATTATTTGGATTAGTAGTTGCATTAATCATTCTATTTGCATTTTAAATTTAATGATTAAAAAAATATATTTTCAGTCAATATTTTTTAGCTTCCTTTTTATATTGGAAGCTTTTGCAGCTGAAAGCGGAGGTATGCCTCAATTAAATCCTGAATTTTGGATTTCGCAGATTTTTTGGTTAACACTAACCTTTGGAATTTTGTATATAATTTTATCAAAATTTATACTTCCAAAAATTAGTGACAACTTAGAATCTCGAAAATCACAAATTTTAGAGAATATTGAGGCTGCAGAGAGACAGAGAGAAAATAGCGAAGAAAAGCTTAAAGAATATGAAGAAATTATTTCAAAAAGTAAGCTGGAAGCAAAGAACATTTTCAATCAAGCAAGAGAAAAAGTATTAAAAGACATTGGCTCTAAAAAAGAGGTTCTTGACAAACAAATTGATGATGAAATTGGTAAAGTCGAACAAGAAATAAAAGAACTACAAAATGGTGCAGCTGAAAAAATTAATAAGATAGCTATAGATACTTCATCAGAATTAATCCAAAAACTTATTGGTGCTGAAGTAAATAACAGCAGTATATCGGCAATTGTAGATGATTTATCTAAAAGAAGTGGAGACAAGTATTATGGCAATTGATGCAACATTTTGGGTAGCAGTTTCTTTTGTTATTTTTTTTGGAGCTTTAATTTATTTAAAAATTCCTCAAAAAATCACTGAGATGTTAGATAAAATGATCTCTGATATTAAAAACGAAATTGATGAAAGTGAAAAACTAAGAACTGAGGCGAAGACATTGCTTCATAATGCCCAAAATAAATTAGATACAGCACAATCGGTTAGTAATGAAATTTTGGATGAAGCGAAAAAAGATTCAGATAAATTAATTATTGAACTAAATGATAAATTTCACAAATCATCAGAAATTAAGAAAAATTTAGCTGAAAATAAAATAAGCCAAATGAAGGAAGCGGCAATTAAAGAAATTAAAGATGCGTCAATTAAAATTGCTGTAGATTCGGTGAAAAAAATTATCACAACTTCTGTCGATAAATCTAAACTTGACGCAGTATTTCAAAAAAACTTAGATGAAACTAAAGAAGAGTTAAAAAAGATTAACTCATAATATTCTTACAATTTTATCAAAAAGCTATAAATTATTAAAATGAATTCTATAGTTATTGGTTCTGGATTTGGTGGAATAGCAGCTGCTCTAAGGCTTAAAGCTAAAGGTCATCAAGTTACACTAGTAGAGAAACATCCTGATTTAGGTGGCAGAGCAAGAGTATTTAAAAAAAATGGCTTTACGTTTGATGGTGGACCAACTGTTATAACAGCACCTTATTTAATAAACGAGTTATTTGATTTATTCAAAAAAGATCCCAAAGATTATATTGAACTTACTCCACTTAAAATTTGGTACCAATTCATTTTTGAAGATAAAACAAAATTTGACTACTCTGGAAATGAGTCAGAAATGAAAAATCAAATTCAAAAAATAAACAAGACCGATGTAAAAGGTTACGAAAAATTAGTAAATTTTACAAAAAAAATTTTTGATAAAGGTTTTACTGAGCTTGCTGATGTTCCTTTTGACAAACCATTTGTGATGATGAAGCAATTACCAGCACTTTTAAAACTTAAAAGTTATAAATCTGTTTATTCACTAGTTTCTTCATACATACAAAGTGAAAAATTAAGAAGAATGCTAAGCATGCACCCTCTTTTGGTTGGTGGAAACCCTTTTTCAACAACATCTATTTATGGACTAATCTTATACTTGGAAAAAAAATGGGGAATACATTACTCGATGGGTGGAACTGGAAATATAATTAAAGGTTATGAAAAATTGATGAATGAAGTTGGTATAAAGATATTAAAAGAAAGCGAAGTTACCAAAATAATTTCAAAAAATAATAAAATTTCTGGTGTTCAAATAAATAGTCAAATCAATATAGATGCTGATAATGTCATTTGCAATGCAGATCCACCTGCTGTTTATGAAAAATTGTTGGGGCAAAACAAAAATAATTCAATCCTATTTAATTGGAAAAAAAATCGTATGGAATATTCTATGGGATTATTTGTGTATTATTTTGGAACAAAAAAAATATATGAAAATGTTGAGCATCACACAATAAAGTTTGGTAATAAATATAAAGAACACCTAGATGACATATTTGACAAAAAAAAATTAAATAAAGATATTAGCTATTATCTTCATAGACCAACAGCAACTGATAAATCAATGGCCCCTGACGGCAATGATTGTTTTTATGTGTTAGTCCCCGTCCCTAACAACCAATCCAAAATTAATTGGGATATTGAAGGTGAAAAAATGAAAAAATTAGTAGTAGATAAAATGGAAAAAGATTTGATGCCTAATCTTAGTGAAAATATTATAGAAGATTTTTATCTTACACCAGATTACTTTGAAAAAGATCTGAATACGAAATATGGTTCTGGTTTTTCTATCCAGCCAAAATTTACTCAATCAGCCTACTTTAGATTTCATAATAAATCAGAGGTATATGATGGTCTTTACTTTGTTGGAGCAGGAACACACCCTGGGGCAGGTGTGCCAGGTGTATTGTCTTCCGCAAAAGTATTAGATAAAATCATATAATGTCAGAACAGAGTTATTTATCAATATACGCAAAATCTTTTAATTGGGCAGGTTTTTTCTTACCCAAACAAACTTATTTAAAGTGTTCAGCTTTGTATGATTTTTGCAGAGTCGTTGACAATATTGCAGATAGCAATGAAACTATCGAGATAAAGAAAATAAAATTTTTAGATTTTCAACAAAATTTTAATAATCATAAATTTGATGATCCAATTATTAAGAATATGTGGCAACTCATAAATGAGTTTAATATTCCATTAAAAGTTGTTCATGATCTACTAGATGGAATAAATTCTGATATTCAAAAAAATATAAAATTGAATAAAAAAAAGGATTTATTATTATACTCTTATAGGGTGGCTGGAACTGTTGGTTTAATGATGGCTAAAATTTTAAGAGTAAATAAAAAAAGCTCATTGAAGTCAGCTATTGATCTTGGTATAGCCATGCAACTAACAAATATATCTAGGGATGTTGTAGAGGACCTTAATTTTGGAAGATCTTACATAAATCTTAATTTTGAGGAAATAAGATCTACAATCGAACTTTCAGAAAATTATTATAGAAATTCGTTCTATTCAATTAAAGAAATCCCTTTTACTTTTCGTTTTGCTATTTTAGTTGCGAGAAGAGTTTATAGAAAAATAGGTTATAAGATTCTAAGAAAACAAAATTTAGAAGATTATAGAAAATCTGGAAAAATTTATGTCTCAAACATTGAAAAAATAATTGAAACTTTGTTATCTATTTTTGACTTAATTAAGTTATCACTTATAAGTAAAAACGATGACAATATTAAACACGATCATAATTTAATTAATGAAGAAATTAATTTAAATGAAAGAATTTGATTATATAATTATAGGTGGAGGTTGTGCGGGTCTCTCATTAGCGTACGAACTAGAAATTTATGATAAGTTAAAAAATAAAACTTTAGCAATCATTGAGCCAAGAGAAGAGTATAAAAGAGATAAAACTTGGTCTTTTTGGAAGATTTTTCCACATAATTTCGATGACTGTATTAAAAAAAGCTGGAATAATTTTACAATAAATAATCCAGATGAAACAAAATATGTAGATTGCCAATCTACCCCATATCAAACAATTGATAGTGGTATGTTTTATGAAAAAATACTTTCAAAACTTAAGTCAAATAAAAATATTCACTTTTTTAAAAGTATTGATGAAATAGATAAATCAAATTCACTTGTATTTAGTAGTGTGCCTAATTTTAAAAATAAACATAATGATTTATGGCAGCATTTTTGTGGGGTGGAAATAGAAACTGATAGAGATTTTTTTGATGATGAAATATTTAATTTAATGGATTTTGCTTGTGATCAAAGAAACAAAGTTCATTTTTTTTATACGCTACCATTTACAAAAAGAAATGCATTAGTTGAAACTACATGGATATCCGAACTAAATGATGAAAGGCTTAAAGATTATGATAAGCAAATTGATGATTATTTAAGTAAACACCTTAATATCAAAAACTGTAAAATTAATTTCAAAGAAACTGGTGCAATCCCACTTTTTAGACAAAAAAACTTAAATAAATTAAATGAAATTTACATAGGTTCAGCAGGCGGCATGACTAGATTAAGTACAGGTTACACTTTCCTAAATATTCAAGAACAGAGCAGATATATAAGAGAAAACATAGAAAATATTAAAAATATAAATCTATTTAAGATTAACTCAAAATATGATTTTTTAGATAAAATTTTATTAAAAGTTCTTAAAAATAATTCTACAGAAATGAGTAATATATTTTTCAGAGTTTTTAATTCAAAACCCAAAACAGCTATTAATTTTTTATCAAATAAAAGCAGTTTTTTTGAAGATTTAGAAGTTATTCTTAAAATGCCTAAGTGGAAATTTTTAAAAGAATTAATTTAACATGAAAAATAGGATAAAAAAAATAAATCTAAATCATTCATTTATTTTTTTCTTTGTTGTAAATACTTTTTGTATTTTACTTTTAAAGTATAGCAATTTTAATATTTCATCAATTTTGTGTTTACTTTTAATTTTAATTATAGGCGTTTCCCATGGTTCATTAGACCATATTAAGGGAAAAAAACTGCTTGAGTTATTTAATATAAAATCAAATTACATATTCTATATTACATATATTTTAATTTCAGCAGCAGTCATAGCTAGCTGGATACTATTGCCATCAATGACTTTGACTCTTTTTTTAATAATCGCCTCCTACCACTTTGGTAAAGAGGATACGCAATTTTTAATAAATGATGGATCTTATTTAACTCAAATGCTTTATTTTTTTAAAGGATTTTTAATTATACTTGCTCCTTTGTATTTTCATTTTCAGGAAACTATAGAGATTTTTAAATTATTATTAATTGATAATGAGATGTTTTATTTAAGTTTAAATTTTATTGAAACAAATAAAGTAATTCAAATAGGAATAATCTGTAGCACATTATCTAGTATTTTTTTATTGTCGAATAATTTTGAAATTAAAAAATTTATAATTTTTTTAGATTATTTTTCAATTTTAATATTAAATTACTATTTATCTCCACTTTTAGCTTTTACTATTTATTTTTGTTTTTTACATTCGATTAGACATTCAATTTCATTGGCTATAGAGCTTGACCCAAATAGTGTAATTAATGGATTTAAATTATTTGTTATAAAAGCCTTACCTTTAACAATTTTAACATCTGTTTTTTCTTTTTTTGCACTATATCTACTAAATAATTTATACAATCTAGATAGTGCAATTTTAAAAATAATCTTTATAGGTTTGGCGTCTTTAACCTTTCCACATATATTGCTTGAATATTTTTTAGAAAAAAATGAAAAATAAACAAATTAATATTTTACTTTCAGCTCCCCGTGGTTTTTGTGCAGGCGTTGAAAGAGCAATAGAAATTGTTGAAAAATCAATTCAAAAATATGGTTCGCCAGTTTATGTTAGACACGAAATAGTTCACAATAAATTTGTTGTTGATGATCTAAAGAAAAAAGGAGCTGTTTTTGTTGAAGAGCTTGAAGAAATAAAAGATAAATCAAGACCAGTTATTTTTTCAGCTCATGGTGTGCCAAAAAAAATACCCGAAGATGCAAAAAATTATAACATGACATATGTGGACGCGACATGTCCATTAGTTTCTAAAGTGCATAGAGAGGCTGAGAATTTATATAAAGCTGGATACCATATAATTTTAATTGGCCATAAAAATCACCCAGAAGTTATAGGGACTATGGGCCAATTACCTGACGGATCAATTGATCTCATCCAAAACGAAGATGAGGCGAAAAATTATATCGATAAAAATGATAAAAAAATTGCATTTGTTACCCAAACAACTCTATCCATCGATGATACAAAAGAAATTATTCAAATTTTGAAGAGTAAGTTTAAAAATATTCGAGAACCTCAAAAAGAAGATATTTGTTATGCTACAACTAACAGACAGATGGCTGTTAAAAACATAGCAAAAAATTGTGATATGTTTTTTATAATAGGTAGTAGAAATTCATCAAACTCTGTAAGGCTTGTGGAGGTTGCAAAAAAATCTGGCTGCGAAAACTCAATGCTAATCCACTCAGAAAGCAAAATACCTTATGACAAAATTGAAAACTCAAACACGATTGGTATTTCATCTGGTGCTTCAGCTCCTGAAATATTAGTTAATAATTTTATCGATGATTTAAAAAATAGATTTACTATTAAGATAGATGAAGTAGAAATAATTAAAGAAGACGTAGTATTTAAAATTCCAAAAAAATTAAATTAAATGGCTGTTTATACAAAAATAAATAAAGAAGATATTTCTGTTATAAATAATAAATTTGATATTGAAAAAATTATTACTTTTCATGGTATTAAGAAAGGAATTGAAAATACAAATTATTTATTAAAATCAAAAAATAAAAAATTTATATTAACAATTTTTGAAAAAAGAGTTTCAAATAAAGAAATCCCTTTTTTCATGAAACTAATGGATCAATTAAACTATTCTAAGATTAATTGCCCAAAACCGTTAAAAAGTAACAATGGAAGCTATTTAATAAAATTAAAAAATAAAACAGCCTGCATTGTTTCTTTTATACAAGGCAAAGATAAAAATAAACTTAGTTCAAAAAACTGTTTTGAAGTTGGTAAAATAATCGCAGAAATCCACCACATTACTAAAAATATAAAAATATATAGAAAAAATTCGATGGGTATTAACAATTTAGACCCTTTACTTAAAAGTATCAAATTTAAATCTAACAAGTTTAATAATCTTGAAAAATTTTTAAAAGATAATCTAAAATATATTAAGAAAAACTGGCCAAATAAATTACCAAATGGGATTATTCATGGTGATCTTTTTGTAGATAATATTTTTTTTAAAAATAATAAACTTTCAGGTGTTATTGATTTTTATTTTGCTGCAAATGACTATTTTATGTACGAACTAGCTATTTGTATAAACGCACTATGTTTTGATAAAAAAAAATCAACATTTAAAATTAATAAACTAAAAATAAAAAGATTAATTAAGGGATACGAAAGCGTTAAAAAAATTTCTGTTAAGGAAAAAAAATCATTAAATATTTTGTGTCGAGGTGCTGCGATGAGATATTTGCTAACTAGACTTTATGATTACTCAAATACACCTAAAACTGCATTAATAAAGATTAAAGATCCTAATGAATATTATCAAAAGCTTGTTACACATAATAGCTTGGTCTCATATAAAGATTATTTGATTTAATGATTAAGATTTATACAGATGGTTCATGCTTAAAAAACCCTGGAGATGGAGGATGGGCAGCAATAATAATTAAAGATGGTGGAAATAAAGAGATAAGTGGAAGTGAAAGAAACACTACAAATAATAGAATGGAACTTTTGGCTCCAATTAATGCTTTGAAAGAAATGAAAAGAAATGAGCCAATTGAAATATATACAGATTCTCAATATGTGAAGCTTGGAATAACTGAGTGGATTAATAAGTGGGTGCTAAACAATTGGAAAACTTCCAAAAAAGAGGATGTAAAAAATAAAGATCTATGGATCGAACTTTATAATTTAAATAAAAATTTAGATGTTAAATGGAATTGGGTTAAAGCTCATGCTGGAAATATAATTAACGAAAAAGTTGACCTCCTGGCCAAAAAAGCAGCAAGCTTAAACTAATTCTAAAAAATTTTCAGCTGCTGAAATTTCACAAGAACCTGTATCTTTTTCTTCCTGTAATTTGATGACCTTCATATCATCAACTAGCATTGTGTATCTATTAGATCTAATACCAAGACCTCTTGCACTCTTATCTACATCTGCACCTATTGCCTTGGTAAAATTTAGAAAAGGATCTCCCATCATTAAAATTTTGCCGTCTACCTTGTTCTCTTTTCCCCACGCATTCATTACAAATGGATCATTTGCTGAAATACAAATAATTTGATCAATTCCTTTTTCTTTATATTTTTCAAACATATTTACATATCCAGGCAAATGTTTTGCAGAACATACTGAGGTATATGCACCTGGAAGACCAAATATTACTATTTTTTTATTTTTAAATAAATTTTCAATATTTTTTTTAACTGGCTCTCCATCTTCTAAAATAAAAACTTCAGAATTTGGTAGATTTTCATTTTCTTTTATATTCATTAAATTCTTTCTTTGATGTGTTTTTTTACTTCATCAACATTATTATCAATAATTTTATAGTTTTCTTTTTCGTCCAAAATATACATTAGTTCTTTTGGTAATTCAGCATTTAAATCTATAGCATTTTTTATTGCATCAGGAAATTTACAAGGGTGAGCTGTAGCTAAAACTATATTGTTGCCACTTATATTCACTTTATCAAAAGCTCCATAGCCTATTGCACTATGAGGATCTAAAACTACGTTAAATTTTTTGTAAACTAATTCAATAGTTTTTAAAATTTCATCTTCACTCATTTTAGATGACAAAAAATTTGTGTTAATTTTATCCAATTTTTCTTGGTCTATTTTATATTTTCCTTTTTCTTTAATATCATTCATTACTTTAGCAGTTAGTGAGTCATCACCATTATTTAGATCATAGATAAGTCTTTCAAAATTACTTGCGATTTGTATATCCATACTTGGAGAAATAGTTTCTGCAACTTTTTCTACCTCATAACGCCCTCTTGAAATTGCTCTATGTAAAATATCATTTTGATTAGTTGCAACAATTAATTTGTTAATAGGAAGGCCCATTTTTTTTGCTAAGTATCCAGCGTAAACATCTCCAAAATTTCCTGTAGGAACTGAAAAATTTATAGGCGTATCTTTATCTTCTATTAAAAAATAGCTATAAAAGTAATATACACTCTGTGCAATTATTCTTGCCCAATTAATAGAGTTCACTCCTGACATTTTAATTTCGTTTGAAAAGTTCTTGTCAGCAAACATTGATTTGACTAAATTTTGGCAATCATCAAAGTTCCCATTAATTGCAATATTGAATACATTCTCATCTTTTCCGGTTGTCATTAATTTTCTTTGAACTGATGAGACACGATTATGTGGATGAAGAACAAAAATATTAACATTCTTTTTACCCTTAATAGCATCAATTGCTGCTGCCCCAGTGTCTCCTGAAGTTGCTACAACAATATTAATTTTTTGATTTTCGTTATTAAGGTAATACTCATAAAAATTTCCTAAAAGTTGCATTGCAACATCTTTAAAAGCTAACGTCGGCCCATGAAACAACTCTAGCACAGATCTATCACCAACTTTTATAAGATTAACAACATTCTTTTTTCTAAAAACTGAATATGATTTATTAATGATATTACTTAAATCATTTTCACTCATGAAATCACCAATGAAAGTAGAGATAATTTTTTTTGCTAAATCGTTGTATTCAAGGTTTTTAAAACTGCTAATTTCTGTTTCACTATATTTTCTTAGTGACTCCGGGATAAATAGACCACCATCATCTGCCAGTCCTTTTATAAAAACATCTTTAAATTCAAACGTTTTTTTATTATTTCTGGTGCTTATATATTTCATCTAATAATTTTTTTTTCTAAAATATAAATATATTAAAAGAATTGAAATCGCCATTGAAAACCAAGTAATTGCATACTTTTTATGGTTGTTTGAAATGTTAGATGTAATCACTTTGGGTTTGGGAGCTTTATAATCTCCATTTAAATATATTATATATCTAGAAAAATTTTTTCCAGTATATGAAAAAATATCATCTCTATTTAAAGTAAACCAATAGTTTTCATTAATATCATTATTGGGTTTAAATGAGTTTGCTTTTGATTGAGTTTTTAATGTTCCAATTATACTATTTGTATCTAAAACGTTAATCTCTGCTTTATCCTTTTTATCAAAAGGTATCCAACCTCTATTAATTAAATAATTTTCATTACCTATTAAAATAGGATTAATTACTTCAAATCCAGGTTTTCCACTATCATTTAAATTATATAAATAAATTTGCTTATCAAAATCAACTGTGCCTGAAGTTGTTATTCTCAAATAATTTTTCTTATTTGATTTTGACAGATCAACTGGATCATTTTTTAAAGAATTATTAATTTCTGATATTAAATTTAATTTCCAATCTAGTCTGTAAAGTTGCCAAGAACCTAATGTTATTAAAACTAAAATAATAAAATAGACAAAAACTGAAAATAGAAACTTGTTCTTCAAGAGTTAATTATTAACTTCCCCAAACATATATTGCTGCAAATAAAAAAAGCCAAACAACATCTACAAAATGCCAGTACCATGCAGCTGCCTCAAATCCAAAATGATGCTCTTTTGTAAAATGTCCTTTTTTAGCTCTAGCTAAACATACTGCTAAAAATATTGTTCCAATGATAACATGAAACCCGTGAAAACCTGTTGCCATATAAAATACAGCTCCATAAATATGGCCAGAATAATCAAAAGTAGCATGATGATATTCATAAGCTTGAAGTAAAGTAAAAAAGAAGCCTAAAATAACTGTTAGCGTTAAACCTTGAATAAACCCTTTTCTATCACCTTCTATCAACGAATGATGTGACCAAGTCACTGTTGTTCCAGAAAGCAGCAAAACAAGTGTGTTTATTAATGGAATATCCCAAGGATCAAAAGTTTCTATATCTTTTGGTGGCCAAACGTTTCCAACAAATTCATTTGGGAACAAACTTATGTCAAAGTATGCCCAGAACCATGCAACAAAGAACATTACCTCTGATGCAATAAATAAAGTCATTCCATATCTGTGATGAATTTGAACAACAGGTGTGTGATGACCTTGATGCTCTGCTTCTATTACAACATCCCTAAACCACATGTATGCACCATATAAAACTAATGCTAGGCCAAGGTACATACCCCATGAAACATCGTTATGCATATAAAATATTGTTCCAATTGCTAATACTAAGCAAGAGAATGAAACATAAATAGGCCAAGGACTTGGGTCTACTAAGTGGTAATCGTGTTTTTTTTCAGCTGACATTTTTCGTGATTATGATTGTTTATAGTAATCTGTCGAGAAAAAAGTGTACGACATAGTTACATCTTGTAGATTTTTTGTAGTTGGATCATTCACAAGTTCAGGATCTAAATAAAAAGTCATCACGTAGGTAGCCTTCTCACCAGCTTTAAGAGCTTGTTTTTCAAAACAAAAGCAACCTAATTTACTGTAATATTTACCAAAACTTGCTGGTGAAACATTAAAACTTGCCACTCCATAAGTCGTGTCATCACCATAATTTTCAACTTCAAACTCTATTCTATTAACTTGACCAACTTTAACATCAATCACATTCGATTTAGCTTTAAAATCCCAAGTAAGATTATTCACATTGGTATCAAATCTAACACTTACAACCTTATCAAGTACAATATTTGGAGCTTCTTTAGATACTTGTGTTGTTCCACCAAAGCCTGTTATTCGACAAAACATGTCATAAAGCGGAACTGCTGCAAAAGAAAGACCAAGCATTAGAAAAAAAATTCCTCCTAGCAAAACTGGTGTTAAAGTTTTTTTCTTCATCATATTTGCCTATCAAAAACTCCCACATTATAAAGAGTGAAAAAAAATAAAAAAACCATAAATGCCAATATTGCTACTGCAGTTAAAATGTTTTTCTTTTTAGTTTTTTTGTCAGGTATCATCATAAGATTTTATCTATTAAAAAAAGAACAAAGATCATAAATAAATATAAAATTGAATATCCAAATATAGTTTTTGCTTTCTTTGCATTAAATTTATCTTTTTTAAAGTTGTAAAGTTCAAAACATAAATAATTATAATATAAAGTTAAAATTAATGATGGAATTAAAAATACCAAACTAACAAAACCAATTGAGTAAGGTAAAACAATCACAGGAAGCATGATTAGTGAATATATAAATATATTTAATTTTGTACTTTCTACCCCATTTGTTAAAGGAAGCATGGGTATTTTAGCTTTTTTATAATCATCTGATTTATATAAGCTCAATGCCCAAAAATGAGATGGGGTCCAAAAGAAAATTATTAAAAAAAATGTAATTGGTTCTAATGAAAGAGAATTTGTTGCTATAGTCCAGCCTATAACTGGAGGTAAAGCACCTGCGGCACCACCAATAACTATGTTTTGTGGTGTTTTTCTCTTTAACCAGATTGTGTAAACAAGCACATAAAATAAAATAGTAAATAGCAATAAACCTGCCGATATTCTATTAGCAAAAAAATCTAGAGCAATTACTGAGAATATTGAAAGTGTAATTCCAAAAACCAAAGCTTGGTTTCTATTAACTTTTCCTGTTGGTATTGGTCTTAAACAGGTTCTGGTCATTAATGCATCTAGATCAGACTCATACCACATATTTAATGCACCAGCAGCGCCAGCACCAATTGATACTAGTATAATTCCAATAATAGCCTCTTTTGTTGGGACAATGTTTGGTGCCATTAATAAACCAACAGCACACGTAAAGATAACTAACGACATTACTCTTGGCTTCATTAGTTTAAAAAGTTCAGAAAAATTAAATACGTCTTCCTGACTTAAGTTTCTATTCTTTAATTTAGACTTAATCATTAATTCTCAGTTTAAAAATCTAAAAATTATTAACTAGTAGATTTTTCAATACCTTCTTCATCTTCAAACTTAGGTAGTTCCTCAAAAGTATGAAAGTTTGGAGGTGATGGGACTGTCCATTCTAATGTTGTGGCTCCTTCTCCCCAAGGGTTTTGGGCTGCAGCTTTTTTCTTAGAAAAAGCCCAAATAAGATTTACAAAAAATACTAAAAGACCAATAACAGATATATATGATCCAATTGATGATATGTAATTCCAACCAGCAAATGCATCTGGATAATCTGCATATCTTCTGGGCATTCCAGCTAATCCTAAAAAGTGTTGTGGAAAGAATACCAAGTTAACTCCAATGAAAGTTAGCCAGAAATGTAATTGTCCTAAAAATTCCGAGTATTCATATCCAGACATTTTACTAAACCAATAATAAAACCCTGCAAAGATCGCAAATACTGCACCCAAAGATAATACATAATGGAAGTGAGCAACTACATAATAAGTGTCATGCATTGCAGTATCAACACCTGCATTTGCAAGAACAACTCCTGTTACTCCACCAACTGTAAATAAAAATATAAATCCCAATGCCCACACCATTGGTGTTTTAAATGTAATAGATCCACCCCACATCGTTGCAATCCATGAAAATATTTTAATTCCAGTTGGAACTGCAATAATCATCGTTGCAGCTAAGAAGTAAGCTTTAGTATCTGTGCTCAGTCCAACTGTATACATGTGATGAGCCCATACAACAAATCCAACAATACCAATTGCAACCATGGCATAAGCCATACCTAAATAACCAAAAACAGGTTTTTTTGAGAATGTTGAAATAATATGGCTAATCATTCCAAAGCCTGGCAAGATTAAAATGTAAACTTCAGGGTGACCAAAAAACCAAAATAAGTGTTGGAACAGAACAGGATCTCCTCCTGTTTGCGCATCAAAAAAAGCGGTACCAAAATTTCGATCTGTTAAAAGCATTGTAATTGCACCAGCTAAAACTGGTAATGATAGTAATAATAAGAATGCAGTTACCAAGATAGACCAAGCAAATAAAGGCATTTTATGTAGAGTCATTCCGGGGGTTCTCATATTTAAGATTGTAGTAATAAAGTTTACTGCACCTAGAATTGATGAAGCTCCAGCTAAGTGTAAACTTAAAATTGCAAAATCCATTGCAGGTCCTGGCTGTCCAGCTTTAGATGATAATGGAGGATATATTGTCCATCCACCACCAACTCCTGTTTGACCTGGAGGGCCATCCATAAATATTGAAAGTATTAATAAAATAAATGAAGTAGGCAATAACCAAAATGAAATGTTATTCATTCTTGGAAAGGCCATGTCAGGCGCACCAATCATAATAGGTACAAACCAATTTCCAAAACCACCAATCATTGCTGGCATTACCATAAAGAAAATCATGATTAAACCATGACCAGTAACTAGCACGTTATATAAATGATAATTACCACCTAAAATCCCGTCACCAGGATGCATCAATTCCATTCTCATTAAAACTGAGAACGCTGTACCAATAACACCTGCAACAATTGCAAAGATTAGATACATTGTTCCAATGTCTTTATGGTTAGTAGAATAAGCCCATCTCTTCCAACCAGTTGGAGTATGATGATCGTCGTGTGATGCTGTTTGTGTATACATATTAGTTGCTCGCTAGTTTTATATTTTCATTTTCTAATAATGGTTCTTTTGCAAATTTAATTTTTGCACCTGTTAGCCACTCTGCATAATCCTCTTCAGAAACAACTCTTACAGTTATAGGCATAAAAGCATGTTTAATTCCACAAAGTTCAGAACATTGTCCGTAATAAGTTCCAACTTTATCTGCTTTAAACCAAGTTTCATTAATTCTTCCAGGCACAGCATCTCTTTTTACTCCAAAGGATGGTAAGGCCCATGCATGAAGCACGTCATTTGCTGTTATTAAAACTTTAATTACTTTATTTACCGGCACTACAACTTCATGATCTACAGTTAATAGTCTCGGCTGATTTTCTTTTAAATCTTTAGTTTCAATCATATATGATTCAAAAATAATATTTTCATCTGGATACTCGTATCCCCAATACCACTGATAGCCTATTGCTTTAACAGTAACGTCTGCTTTTGGAATAGTGTCTTGTTTGTATAAAATTTTAAAAGAAGGAACTGCCATTACAATTAAAATTAAACATGGAATTAAAGTCCATAAAATTTCAACTGTAACATTGTGAGTTGTTTTAGATGGGTTAGGATTTCTTGAAGCTCTAAATCTAATACAAGCATAAACCATTAAGAATAAAACAAATACACTGATTGCTATAATGATAGGAAGCAAAAGATTGTTATGGAAGTTAACAATATCTCTCATTCCATCAGATGCAGGGTCTTGAAAACCTAATTGCCAGTCTTTAGGTTGGTTAGCTAAAGCACTTGAAGCAGCAAATGCAGATAGAAATATATATAAAATTTTTTTCATTTTTAGACACTATATAGATCGTCTTTTAAAAAATTACACTTTAGTTTTCGCGACAAAATATCAATTAATGGCGTAATTTATGATTGATATAGCAGAAATAACTGCTGTTTCTGATCTAAGGATATTTTCGTTAATTTTTATCGCTTGAACACTTTTATAAGAGAGAATCTCTTCTCTTTCAGACTCGGAAAAGTCTCCCTCAGGGCCAACAACAATACAGGTTGGCTTATTACCAAGTTTTTTTAAATCTACTTTATTATTAGTTGAATTAAGATCTGTAAAAATTAAATCAACATCATTTTTATCTAAAAAATTATTTAGTTTTTGTGAGTCTTCAATATTAGGGACTTGAATTCTATTCGATTGTTCAGCTGCTTCGATTATAACTTTTTCCAATCTCTCCTTATTTATTTTTCTAACGATTGTTCGATCAAAAATAATAGGTAAAAATTTTGTAACTCCTAACTCTGTTGCTTTCTGTATCATGAAGTTAAAGTAATTTGATTTAATTGGTGAGAAAGCTAACCACAACTCTTTAGGATTTTCTTTTTGTCTTAATTGTTTCGTAACATTAAACTCAACAATACTTTTTGAAACTGTTAATATTTTTGCTTCCCACTCTCCACTATTATTAAATAAAGAAAAAACTTCATTTTCTTTGATTCTCATAACTTTTGAAACATAATGAGATTGTGATTTATCAAGTGTGTCTGTCAAATTAAGTGATAAACTTTTTGGAAAAAATAATCTAATGTTACTCATAAAGATAAATTAGTTTATGAAAAATATTAAAGCAATAATTTTTGATGCATATGGAACTTTATTTGATGTCAATTCAGCTGCTGAAAAATGTAAAGATAAAATTGGTGATAAGTGGGAAAGTTTTGCAAATTACTGGAGAACGACCCAGCTAGAATATACTTGGCTTAGAAGCCTGATGAAAAGACATAAAGATTTTTGGCAAGTGACTGAAGATAGTTTGGATAAGTCTATGAAAGCTTATGAAATAGACTCTTCAATGAGAAGTGAATTATTAGATCTTTATAAAATTCTTTCACCATTTAAAGAAGTGCCCGAAGTTTTAAAATCACTTAGAGAAAAAGATTTAAGACTTGCTATTCTTTCAAATGGTACACCTGCTCTTCTTAATCAATTAGTTAAAAACAATAATTTAAATAATTTATTTGATGATCTTTTTTCAATAGAAGAAGTTGGTATTTATAAACCAAACTCAAAAGTTTATGACCTTCCAATACAAAAATATAAAATTAAAAAAAAAGAAGTTGCTTTTTTAAGTGCTAACACTTGGGATGTATCAGGTGGTGGAAACTATGGCTATAAATCTATTTGGGTAAACAGAAATAATAATATTTTTGATAAACTTGATTACAAACCTCATAATGAAATCAAAAATCTAAAAGAGTTACTTAATATTATCTAATTCTATTTTCTTCAAAGTTTTTATTAAGTTTTAAAGAAATAGTTCTTATGTTTTTTCTATTCCAGTCAGAAAAAGATTTTAAAATGGGAATTACTGATAAGCCGAATTCAGTTAGTGAATACTCTACTTTTGGAGGTACTACTTGATGAACTTTTCGGTTCACTATGCCATCTGTTTCTAGCTCTTTAAGTTGTTTAGATAACATTTGTTGAGTTATAGTTTTTAAACCTTTCTTAAGAATATTAAATCTAACTCTCTTATTGTTGTACAAAGTAAATAAAATTCTAATTTTCCATTTACCTCCTAAAAAATAAATTGCTCTTTCTGCTGGACATTCTATTAAATTTTTCATGGTATGTTTTTATATACTAGTATGTTTATTTTGCGTTCTTGTGTGATTGATAACAAAGTACTAAATAGAAGTCAATTAATTGAAAGGGTAAATATGACTAAAGGACAAAGAGCAGGAGATGGACCAATCGCATTAGAGGTTGAGAAAGATAAATCTTATTACTGGTGTAGTTGTGGGAAGAGTTCAAAGCAACCATTTTGTGATGGATCTCATAAAGGTTCAGAATTTACTCCAGTTGTATACAAAGCTGAAGAAGCAAAAAAAGTATTTTTTTGTGCTTGTAAACAAACTAACAACCAACCACTTTGTGATGGTTCACACAGTAAGTAATGATTAAAGCAAGTAAAAATATGAACAATATCTTAGATCTAACTGGTAGAATATTTATCTCTCTAATTTTTTTGTTAAGTGGAATTAACAAAATTGGAAACTATGAAGGATCAGTTGGTTGGATGGAGTCTTTAGGTGTGCCTGGCATTTTTTTAATACCAGCAATCATACTTGAGATAGGTGCGCCAATATTAATTATGATTGGATATAAAGTAAAAGTTTCAGCAGCTTTATTAAGTATATTTTGCATTTCTACAGCAGTTATTTTTCATAATAATCTTTCTGATCAAATGCAGTTTATATCTTTTATGAAAAATATTGCTCTTGCTGGGGGTTTTTTATTCTTAGTTGTTAATGAAACAAAAGATTTCAGTCTAGATAAAAAACTAAATAATCGTTAATTAACTAAATATATGTGTCTTGATGCTTTAAATTAAGACACTTATAAAAAATTACATATTATTTTAAGATTTAATTTATTAGAGTAAGGTTATTAATGGACAAGCCAACTATAGCAGATAACAAACCTAAAAAAGTAGAGTTAGTACAAAATGAAGAATACATGTTTTGTACTTGTGGAAAATCTAAAAACCAACCATTTTGTGATTGGTCTCATGCTGGTACCTCATTTGAACCTATAAGTTTTAAAGCTGAAGAAACCGGTGGTGCTTATCTTTGTATGTGTAAACATAGTAACACCAAACCTTATTGTGACGGTACGCATAAAAATTTTACCTCTAATCAAATTAATAAATCAGAAGAAATTTCAAGTACTAATGAAATAAAGAGTACAGAAGAAGAGCCACATCTTGCATACATCCATGAACTTGCAAAAAATGGCTTAACAAAACTTGGTCATCATGGAGAAATGGGAGCAATGGGTGTTCCCTCGAAAGACTTACCAAAGTGGGAAGATATTCAAATACTTACTGCTCAACTAGCAAAAAAACCTCTTCTAGATAAAGATAAAGTTGGAACAGATATAATTATAGGTAAAAACTCAAAAAAACCTCTAACGTTAAATATTCCAATTTTTGTATCTGATATGAGTTTTGGTGCACTATCAGAAGAGGCAAAAATTGCTTTAGCAAAAGGTGCAGAGGGAGCTGGTACAGGAATTTGTTCGGGAGAAGGTGGAATGCTTTTAGAAGAGCAAAATAATAATTCAAAGTATTTTTATGAGCTTGCCTCAGCTAAATTTGGTTATTCAGAAGATAAGTTAAAAAATATTCAAGCATTTCATTTTAAAGGTGGTCAAGCTGCAAAAACTGGAACAGGTGGACATTTACCAGGGAACAAAGTTAAAGGTAAAATATCTGAGGTAAGACAAATTCCAGAAGGTGAGGATGCTATCTCCCCTTCTACTTTCAAAGATCTAACAACTGTTGATGATTTTTTAAAATTCTCAAACAGAGTTAGAGAGTTAACTGGTGGTATTCCAATAGGATTTAAATTATCTGCTCAGCATATAGAAGATGACATTGAATTTGCAGTAAGTGCTAGTGCTGATTATATTATTCTTGATGGGCGTGGTGGTGGAACTGGGGCTGCTCCTTTAATTTTTAGAAATAATATTTCTATTCCTACGATTCCAGCCTTAGCAAGAGCTAGAAATTATTTAGATAAAAAAGGTTATGACCATGTATCATTAATTGTAACAGGTGGATTAAGAACTTCTGCAGATTTTGTAAAAGCACTTGCTCTTGGAGCAGACGGTATTGCAATCTCCAACTCAGCTATGCAAGCAATAGGATGTGTTGGTGCTAGAATGTGTAATACAAATAATTGCCCCGCTGGTATTGCCACTCAAAAACCAGAACTTAGAAAAAAATTAAATATTGATGAATCTTCTGCAAGATTAACTAGATTTTTTAATGCATCTGTAGATCTAATGAAGATATTAGCAAGAGCGTGCGGACATGATCATCTTAATAAACTTTCTATAAATGACTTAACAACGTGGAAAAAGGAAATAAGCGAGCTATCTGGTGTGTCATTTGGTGGAGTTATAAATAATAAGCAAAACAATAAATAGAGGAAAGAGATGAATAATATTGAAGTAAGCAAAATTATTGACCCTATTTCAGCATCTGATGGGGCTGGAGTTAAATTAAAAAGAAGTATTGGTGTTGAGCCAAATTACTTTGATCCATTTTTAATGTTAGATGAATTTGGATCAGAAAATAGTGAAGATTACATCGCAGGTTTTCCACCCCACCCTCATAGAGGGATTGAAACAGTTACTTATATGTTGGCTGGAGATTTTGAACATAAAGATAGTACAGGTGGTGAGGGTAGAATGACCGCAGGAGATGTTCAGTGGATGAAAACTGGAAGTGGAATAATTCATTCTGAAATGCCGGCAATGAAAGAAGGTAA
>Ga0257114_1000320_pt1 | contig 36995 bp, 36 predicted proteins | sample SI112_10mmetaG_FD_190149 | JGI IMG/M metagenome (GOLD analysis project Ga0257114, IMG submission 190149) | Marine microbial communities from Saanich Inlet, British Columbia, Canada - SI112_10m | ecosystem: Environmental > Aquatic > Marine > Inlet | place: Canada: British Columbia | collected...
GTTGATATTGCTGGATTAGTGGCAGGTGCATCAAAAGGTGAGGGTTTAGGAAATCAGTTTTTAGCTAACATTAGAGAAACAAATGCCATAGCTCACGTTGTTCGATGCTTTGAAGATAATGATGTTATTCATGTGTCAGGCTCAATTGATCCTATTGATGATATTTTGACAATCAATACTGAATTAGCATTGGCGGATATGGAATCAGTTGAAAAGCAACTATATAAGGCCCAACGAAATGCTAAAACTAATGAGAAACTAGCTATCTTAAAGAATAATGTGCTAAATAAAGTAAAGATCCATCTTGATAGTGGAGAACCTATTAGAACTCTATTTTTAGAGCAAAATGAAATGGATATTATTCGTGAATTACAGTTGCTAACAGCCAAACCTATTATGTATATAGCAAATATTGATGAGAATTCAAAAAATAACAAACATCTCGAGGCTCTCAAGAAATTAGGTGAAGAGGAGGGATCTGAGGTTATTGAGGTTTGTGCTGCTATTGAATCTGAAATTGCATTATTGGATGAGCAGGATAAAGGCGATTTCTTGTTTGATCTCGGTTTGGCAGAGCCAGGCCTTAACCGGTTTATTAGAGGTGGATATGAGTTATTAGGACTACAAACTTTTTTTACTGCAGGACCCAAAGAGGTTCGGGCATGGACCACTAAAAAGAATGCAACAGCCCCCAAAGCTGCAGCAGAAATACATACTGATTTTGAGAGAGGCTTTATTCGTGCTGAAGTAATTTCTTATTCTGATTATATAGAAAAAGATGGTGAGCAAGGAGCTAAAGAAGCAGGAGTTTTGAGATTGGAAGGAAAAGAATATATCGTCCAAGAGGGCGATATCATGCATTTTAGATTTAATGTATAATTATTAATATGATTACAACTATTGACAGACGATAATCATGTACGGACAATTCTGATTCATTTTTCAAATAATCTATAATGGTGATGTAGCTCAGGTGGTTAGAGCGATGCACTCATAACGCATAGGTCGGTGGTTCAAGTCCACCCATCACCACCAATTATTATTTATTCATAAAAGATCTTTGAGTTTATAAAACATAACACCGAGAGACAATAAAGGTTTCTGGAAAAAGTGGGTACCTGGGACTGCAATTGGTGTAATTTTATTAAATAAATCAAAACGCCCTAATGTTCCAGAGATCGCTTCTGACATAATTTTGCCAGCTAAGTGAGTTGTTGTTACTCCATGCCCTGAGTAACCCTGGCTATAATAAATATTAGGCGCTAACTTTCCTAGTTGCGGAATATGATTTACTGTAACTGCAATTTTACCCGTCCAAGCATAATCTATGCCTATTTCACTAAGGCACGGGTATAAACGTAACATTTTCTTGCGTAGTCCATTCTTGATATAAGACTCATTATTACCATGGTAATTTAGTCTACTACCAAATAATAATCGCTTGTCACCAGTTAATCTGAAGTATTCCAGGATATAATTAGGGTCGCAAACAGCCAGGTCTCGCGGATTAATTTTTTGAATGACCTCATCTGAAAGTGGTTCTGTAACAATGACAAAACTGTTTACAGGAATAATAAAATTACGCATTTTTTTATCAAAATGGTGGTACGCATTTCCGGCAAGCAATAGAGCATTTGCAGAGATACTACCATGTTCTGTATATACCTTTGGTTTGGTGGATTTTTCTATTTTAATCACGGGGGACTGTTCATAGATTGAAGCACCTAGTGATTCTGCTGCCCTTGCTTCTCCAATGCAGAGATTCAGTGGATGGATATGCCCATTTCCCATATTTAATAAGCTGCCAATATATTTATTTGTCCCAATAAGATTAGCCGTTTTTTCTTTTGAGAATAAATTAACCTCATGAGGGTAGTCATGCGAACGCATATCTTCAGACCATGACTGCATCATATCCAAATGTTTTTTCTTTATCGCGACATCTAGGTAGCCCCATTTTAAATCACAATTTATTGAATATTGCTGCACCTTATTACGAATAATATCATTACCTTCCCAGCGCATTTTCCAAATTAGATCACTGTGTTTTGTGGCATATTTTCTCGCCATTAGTTCATCACCAGAAAAGCCACCAATAATTTCACCGCCATTTCTTCCGGAGGCTCCCCAACCAACTTTATTGGCTTCCACTAAGGTGACCTTGTAACCTAATTCGGATAAATGTAATCCAGTAGAGATACCACTAAAGCCAGCACCTACAATACATATATCTGTATTTTGATGTCCTTTTAATTTGGGGTAGTCAGTTGAGGTTTCGGTTGTGGCGGCATAGTAAGAGTTTGTATGTTGCTCTGGTTGTATTTTCATTAATCAAATACCCCATTGAGCACCTCTCTTATAATACCTCTCATTTCCATCGCATGATGTTCCTCATTCTTTTTATAGCCAGTAAATACAGCAACTACATCTCGAGTTGGATTAATTAATAAGCCTTGACCAGCCCAACCACCTTTAAAGAAATCATCATTGTCATAAACAAGATCCCATTGATAGATGTTATGTTTTATTCCACTTTCCTCAAAGCCAGGTCTATTTAAAATTTGTAGTAACTCCGGATTACCTTCATTTAGAATTAGATCAATATGTGAATCAGATATAATTTTCTTATCACTCACAACTTTATAACTAGGCGTAAAAAGTAATCCAAATCGGATCATATCTCGCATTTTAGCCATGAAGCCACCGTGAGTCATAGCAATTCCATTTCTAGGTGCTAAAAATGACGCATCTGCCTCTGCTCCAATGTGAAACCAGATTTCTTGTGTTAGTGCATCTTGAAAAGGCATATCTGTTAATTCTTCAACCAACCAGGAGAGAATAAAGGTATTCAGGCCAGAATATGAATATTTTTTACCAGCTTCTATTTCTCGTTTAATTGCGGTATTTTTGACAAAATCATAAGGATTGTCGGCAGCTGCATTAGTCCGAAATCCATCACCGATTGACATTGAATATAAATAGTAACAACTATCTTTAGTGTAATAATTATCAGAGCACTCTAGACCAGTCGCCATATCTAAAATATTTCTTACAGAGATTCCTGCCAAACTAGTGCCACTTAATTCATTGATGTAAGTTTCAACTGGCAGATTTACATCAATTAAGCCTCTTTCTTCATAAATCCTGATCAATGTTGCTGGTAAAATTTTTGCGACAGACCAATAAATGGGCTTCTCATATTCCTGCATTCTTGGGTAAGATTCAAAAATGATTTCACCTCGGTGACTAATGACAACCCCCATTGCAGTGGATTCATCGCTTTTGAGATAGTCATCGAACGACATTGTTCCTGAGTTTGTATTGACTATGTAAGATGAAATTTCTTGAGAAGGTTTATGCGCTAACTCCTTAACAGGACCATTACGATATACGTTCACAGTTGGAAATATTCGATGAAGGTTTTTAAAGTTCCAGGCCATATCTGACCCATTTGCAGTCCACCAGATATCGTCATCTGGCAGTCGGTTGAATTGTTCTTTTACCTCCTGAACCGATGACGCAGATAAAAAGCTATTATCTATATCCGACACTTTTGTACTTTTTTCACAGGCCGCAAGAGAACAAAATAATAGAATTATTGATATTTTATATTTGTTTATTATCATTTTTAAGAGTAAAAATTTGTAGTGTAATTTCTTTAGACTTTCTTGTTTATTTAATAAACTATATTAATAACCATTTCTAAGCAAAATTTGATATCGCAATATGGAATCATGGATAAAAATAACGACATAAAACAAAAACAAATGAGTTTAGAAATTGAGCCATCTCTAGTCATAGCTTGTGGTGCAATAGCCAGAGAATTGCAATTTCTAAAGCAGTTGAATAAATGGCGATATATGAAGATACAATGCCTTCCCGCGGAATTGCATAACCGTCCTGATGAAATAAAAATATATTCATTGCCTATGCTGATTGCGGGACTGGCGGATTATTGGATATGATTCTTGAGAAATATGGTTTAACTAGGTTACCTGTTGCGCATTGTTATGAGTTTTTTTCTGAAAGTGAAAATTTTTTAACAACATCAAGATCTTGTCTTGGTGTTTTTTACTTGACTGATTTTCTTAGACGTCACTTTGATCGATTAGTTAAAGAAGGATTGGGCTTAATTGGTCATCCTGAATTAATTAAAGATTATTTTAAAAATTACGAGAAGCTTGTATATTTGTCACAGACATATTCAACTAAGCTTCAACAAATGGCTCGATTACTTACAAAATATTTAGGATTGAGTTATTCGTATGAGTATACAGGCCTTTTTTTTCGAAAAAGACATCAAAGAAAACATAATCCAATGGAATACTAATGCCCTCAACTAATATAGCTAATCAATGTAAGGTTGTTTTTACACCTTCAGGGAAAAGAGGAGTTTTTGATCAAGGAACTTCTCTGTTAGATGCTGCCAGACAACTTGGTGTTGATCTTGACTCGGTGTGTGGAGGGAGAGCGCTATGTGGACGCTGTCAAATTGAAGTTAGTGAAGGTGAATTTTCAAAGCATAATATTCAATCAACATTGAAGTCCGTATCTAAATTTAATGAGGCAGAGAGTAAATTTAGAGAAAGAAGAAATCTAGTTGATGGCCGTCGATTGAGTTGTCAAGCATTGCTTCTTTCTGATGTGGTAATCGATGTACCTGCTGATTCTCAGGTTCATCAACAGGTTATTAGAAAGAAAAATGAAGCTCATGATATAGATATAGACCCAGTTGTTAAGGCTTATTATGTAAAAGTAGATGAGCCTGATATGCATATAGGAACTGGTGATTTATCTCGCTTGCTCGAAGCTCTCAGTATTCAGTGGAATTTGAATAACTTACTATGCTCTGTAAATGTGATTAAATCTTTGCAAAAGATATTACGTAAAGGTAACTGGGAAATTACAGTTGCAGTTCGAAATAATAATGAAATTATATCTATTTGGTCGGGATTTAAAGAGACTTTGTATGGTGTAGCCATTGATGTCGGATCAACCACCATCGCTGCTCATTTGTGTGATCTAAGTTCAGGCGAGGTAATTGGTAGTTCTGGAAAGATGAATCCACAGATTCGTTTCGGCGAAGATTTAATGAGTCGAGTTTCCTACATCATGATGAATGACGGGGGTGAGAGAGACTTAATTGAGGTTGTCAGAGAAGCAATTAATGAAATAATTTCAAATATTGTCAGTGAAAATAATATAGAAAAGACTGATATATGTGAGATTACTTTGGTAGGTAACCCAATTATGCATCATTTAGTTCTCGGTATTAATCCCATAGAATTGGGCGCAGCTCCTTTCGCGTTGGCAACTGATACCAGTACCACCATTAAAGCAGTAGATCTAAATATTGATGTAAATCCAGGATGTTATCTTTATGTTTTGCCTTGTGTGGCTGGTCATGTAGGTGCGGATGCAGCTGCTGTTGTCCTTGCTGAAGAGCCATACAATAAAAATGAAATTTCATTGATAGTAGATATTGGCACTAATGCCGAAATTATTTTAGGTAATAAAGATAGATTATTAGCCGCTTCAAGCCCTACAGGTCCAGCTTTCGAGGGGGCCCAAATTAGCTCTGGTCAACGAGCAGCCCCAGGAGCAATTGAACGTGCCCGAATTAATCCCAATTCTCTTGAGCCCAAATTTAAGATAATTGGATGTGATTTTTGGTCAAATGAGGAAGCTTTTGAGGCCAATCTTCCTAAGGGTGGCATTACTGGAATTTGTGGTTCAGGAATTATAGAGATCGTCGCTGAACTTTTCATAAGTGGTATTGTGGATCAGAATGGAAGAATTACAGAAGAAGCTGCTTTAAGATCGGAAAGAATAGTTAAAGATGGCCGAACTTTTTCATATATTCTCCATTATGGCGAGCAAGACATAAAAATCACGCAAAATGATATTAGAGCAATTCAGCTAGCTAAAGCTGCACTATATGCTGGAATAAAGTTATTGATGACTCATTTGAATATTAAAAAAGTTGATCGTATTCGTTTAGCAGGCGCATTTGGTGCACATATAGATGTAAAATATGCCATAGCTCTTGGCTTATTACCTGATTGTAAGATTAGCCAAATATCTTCAGCAGGAAATGCTGCAGGAACTGGAGCAAGAATCACGCTTCTAGATAAAAAAAGTAGGAATAAGTTAGAAAATGAAGTTCGATTGATAGAGAAAATTGAAACAGCAGTGGAGGAATCTTTTCAAGATGAATTTGTTGCAGCAATGGCAATACCTCATTTGTTAGATGATTTTTCTAATTTAGCTACTGTATTTAAATTACCAGCGCGCAAACAAGTAGGAGCAGAATCTAAAGCTAGAAAGAAAAAGAGAAGAAGGCAAAAATAAAATAAGAAAAATCTGACAGTATAAAGATTTTTATATCGCTGCAAGTTGATAATAGGTTATCAAAAATAATGTTTTTTAATGAAGGGAATTGAGATGAAAATTAGTTTAGATGGTCAGGTTGCTATAGTTACAGGTGCGGGAAGAGGTTTAGGAAGGGCCCATGCACTAGCGCTTGCTGAGAGAGGTGCCAAGGTAATCGTTAATGATTTAGCTGAAGGTGAGGGTGTATCAGAAAATGCTCAATCAGTGGTAGATCATATTATCAAGCAAGGTGGTGAAGCATGCGCTAATGGTGCTGATGTTTCAAATTTTGATCAAGTACAAAATATGATTTCGCAGGCAATGGATAAATGGGGAAGAATAGATATTTTAGTCAATAATGCTGGGATATTAAGAGATAAAACTTTTTTAAAAATGACCCCTGAAGATATGCGTTTAGTAATAGATGTCCATCTAATGGGTTCAATGTATTGTGCTAAAGCAGTATGGGAAATAATGCGGGAACAAGCGTATGGCAGGATTGTCTTAACCTCATCTAGTTCAGGGCTTTATGGAAACTTTGGCCAAACAAATTATGGCGCAGCAAAGATGGCAATGGTTGGAATCATGAATACCCTACATCTAGAAGGAATGAAGTATAATATAAATGTTAATTGTCTTGCGCCCGCGGCAGGAACGGAGATGACAAAGGGTTTATTTCCGGAGCCTGTTTTTGATTTATTATCACCTGAGGCGGTAAGCCCTGGGGTGGTTTTTTTATGCAGTAAAGATGCACCAAGTAGGGTTATTTTGGGGGCTGGTGGTGGTAGTTTTGATGTTTATAAAGGCTTTGAAACTGAAGGAATAAACCTTCTACCAGAAAATTTATCAGCAGAAGGGGTGGCAGAACATTGGCAATCTATAATTAATGAAGAAAGAATGGAAGAAACTCAGAATGGGGCAAGGCAAACTGAAAAATTTGCTATTCAAGGCGCTAAGAATTTAGGATTAAATTTAAACAAAAAGTTGAGAAACTAAATATAAGGAAAAGTCATGCGTGAAGCGGTAATTGTATCGACTGCTAGAACACCCATAGGGAGGGCCTATCGTGGTGCTTATAATAATACTGACGCCCCAACTATGGGTGGGCATGCTATTCAGCATGCGGTTGCCAGAGCTAATATTGATCCTGAATCTGTTGAGGATGTAATTATGGGCTGTGGCATGCCGCAAGGTACGCAAAGTCAGAATATAGCAAGATTATGCGCTTTATCTGGAGATCTACCAATTACCACAGCAGGAATGACCATAGATCGCCAATGTTCTTCTGGCATGATGGCCATAGCGACTGCATCAAAATCTATAATGACAGGCGAACATGACATTATGGTTGCTGGCGGTTTGGAGTCAATCAGCCTGGTTCAGAATGAACATGCGAATACGCACAGGGTGGTTGATAAAAACCTCACCGCTAAACATAAGCATATTTATATGCTTATGTTAGATACAGCTGAAGTGGTAGCTAAGCGCTATAATATTAGTAGACAAAGTCAAGATGCTTATGCTTTGCAAAGTCAACAAAGAACGGCATTAGCGCAAACTGCTGGTAAGTATGACGCAGAAATTGCACCGTTATCATCTAACATGGGTTTAATGGATCGCGATACGGGAAAAATAAGCTTCAAAGAAGTGACGCTAAATAAGGATGAAGGGAATCGTCCAGAAACAAGCCTTGAAGGTTTAGAGGGGTTAAAGACAGTTAGAGAAGGTGGTTTCATTACTGCAGGTAATGCCAGTCAACTATCTGATGGTGCATCTGCATCCGTAGTGATGGCGGCTGAAGTAGCAAAACAAAAGGGAATTGAACCATTGGGATATTATCGTGCCACTGCAGTAGTGGGATGTAATCCTGATGAGATGGGTATTGGTCCAGTATTTGCGGTACCAAAATTATTAGAAAAAACTGGTTTGACAATGGATGATATTGATCTTTGGGAGCTCAATGAGGCATTTGCTGTTCAGGTAATATATTGTCGCGATAGATTGGGAATCCCAAATGAAAAATTAAATGTAAATGGAGGCGCTATTTCCATTGGTCATCCCTATGGAATGTCCGGGGCAAGAATGGTTGGTCATGCTCTAATAGAAGGGAAGCGGCGAGGTGCCAAGTATGTGGTCTGTACAATGTGTATTGGAGGTGGCCAAGGGGCTGCTTCATTATTCGAAGTTGCCTCATGAGTTCTTGTTATAGGGAAATTTTCTAGATGAGAGCCCTCGTATGTAAACAATATGGACCACCCAGTCAGCTCACTCTAGATGAGCTGGATGATCCTAAACCTTCAAAAGGGCAGATATTAATCAAAGTTAAAGCTGCGGGAATAAATTTTCCAGACGTATTGTCTATTGAGGGGAAATACCAAGTTAAGACTGAACCACCATTTATTCCTGGTAATGAAGCATCTGGAATTATTAAAGCAGTGGGTGAAGGAGTAGAAAGATTCAAACCGGGTGATAAAGTCATAACAATGAGTAAAGGTGGTGCTTTTGCAGATAAATGCATTTCCGATGAGAACATGACCATACCATTATTCCCTGCGTTGAATTTTTCTCAAGGTGCAGGATTCATGGTGACCTATAGCACCAGTTATCATGCACTAAAGCAATCTGCACAGCTCAAAGAAGGAGAAACAATTTTAGTTCTGGGTGCAGCGGGTGGTGTTGGTGTCACTGCCATCGAAATAGCAAAAGCCATGGGCGCCAGAGTTATTGCTGCCGCAAGCAGCAATGAAAAATTAGAATTTGCAAAAGATGTCGGTGCAGATGAGACAGTTAATTATACAAAATCTTCATTAAAGGAAGCGGTCAAAGAATTGACAAATGGTAAAGGCGTGGATGTGGTATACGATCCTGTGGGCGGTGAATTGACTGATGCCGCACTTAGAGCAACTGCGTGGCATGGACGTTATCTTGTCATTGGATTTGCATCTGGTGATATCCCCAAATTTGCAGCAAATATACTCTTATTAAAAGAGGTAAGTGCAATTGGGGTGTGGTGGGGAACTTGGGCAGCCAAAAATCCTCATAAACACATACAGAATATCAAAGAACTTGGGGCCATGATTGCTTCTGGGGATATAACACCAAGAGTCACCGAAGAGTTTAATATTGATCAGTATAAAGAAGCTTTTGAAGTGATCACTGAGAGACGAGCAAAAGGAAAAGTAATACTCACAATGAATTAAATTTTCTAAAAAAGGAAAAACCAATGAAGCTAGTTCCAAAAGAAAAACTAAATGACTACATAGGTAAAGAGATTGGTTGCTCTGATTGGTTTTTGGTGGATCAAGAACAAATAAACAAATTTGCCGATGTCACAAAAGATTATCAGTTTATTCATATCAATGAAGATCAAGCCAAAAAAACACCATTTGGCTCAACCATTGCACACGGTTTTCTGACGTTATCCATGCTGACGTATCTAACTGAAAATTGTCGCTTAATTCCTGAAAAAACAGTAATGGGAATAAATTATGGATTTGATAAGGTGCGTTTTGTAATGCCAGTTAAAGTAAATAGCAGGATTCGTGCAAGAGTAACACCACTCTCTTGCAACGAAAAAAATCCAGGACAATGGCTGATAAAATCCGAAGTCACAGTTGAAATCGAAGACGAAGAAAAGCCAGCTATTGTCTCAGAATGGCTTTCAATGGTGATAACTAAATAGTGAATTAGATACTAATGAGCGCGATACATGAAAATTGATAAAGAAACCATATGGCACTTTACCTGTGCGTTTTGCAAGGGGTATTGGACCATCGCCTCAATGGATAATTGGAAACCTAAAAAACTGTATTGTCCTCATTGCGGTGAACCGAATACGGCAGATCAAATCCAAAACGAAAAATAGAGATAAATTGCAAGCACAAAGCCTAAAATAACCCCAGTAGCATAAATGTCTTTTTGATCCCAACTTTCTCTAATCGCTTCTTTATTTATTGTTTGATAGGTTAATCCATCAATTTGATTCTCATCAGGTAACTCCGTTTGATAAGATACAAGGCATATCAGAAGCGTACAAAAAAGAAATAAGATACCTGAAAAATAAAGGAAGTTAATGTCACCGATATAAGCCAGAATCTTTGGATTGGTTATTTTTCCTTCACCAAAGAATGCTTGGATGATCAATTTAGTCATGCCAAGCAAAAATCCTAATGAAAGCCCCCAAGTAGCTCCTTTGTTATTAATTCTTCGGTTAAATAATCCCAATAAAAATACCGCTGTAATGGGTGGAGCAAGATAGCCTTGGACGCTTTGAAGATATTGATATAGACCGCCTTCAGAAATAAGCGGCATAATAGGAATCCACATTAAACCTAAAATCACTACACCAAGGGTTGCAATACGCCCAACGAATACTAATTGTTTATCTGAAACCATGGGTCTTAGCTTCTTATAAATATCAAATGTGAATAATGTAGCGGTTGAGTTAAATAATGAGGACAATGAACTCATCAATGCTGCGATAATACCAGCAACAACCAGTCCCCTTAGGCCTTCGGGTAAAAGTGTGGCTACCATCGTTGGAAATACTTGGTCACCTATGATTTCCCCATTAGTATTCTTGTTTATATCAAGAATGCCTTTCGCATTAAGTGCAGCTCCGATTAGACCTGGAATAAGGAAAATCATCACAGGCCAAATTTTAAAAAATGCACCCAATAGTGCTCCTCTTCGGGCTGTTTTTAAATCTTTTGCAGCTAGGGTTCTCTGGACGATGTATTGATCTGTGCACCAATACCAAATTCCCACAATTGGCGAAGCAATCAATATCCCAAGCCAAGGAAAATCAGGATCAGATAATGGCCTCCAGAGTTGATATTGAGCGACATTTTGACTGGCAAATGTCTGTAATTCATGGAACCCACCTAATTCCTTAAGTCCAAAGTAGGTAATGGCACTTGATCCTATAATTAGAATAATTGTTTGAAGAAGATCGCTGTAAAGTACTGCTCTGAGACCACCTGCGATAGTGTACAAGCCTGTTAGAGTAACTGTTGTTATCGCTCCAATCCAAAACGCATTTTGTGGTGTCCCAAAGGTATCAGGTAATAATGTTTGAAAAACTAGAGCTCCGGCATAAACTGTTACTGAGACTTTTGTTAAAACATAAGCAACTAATGAGACAATTGATAAGATCCAACGAGGTTCTTTACCAAAACGTTTCTCAAGGAACTCAGGCACAGTGAATACTTTCGATTGATAATAAAAAGGAACAAATATCCAGGCCAATAAGACAACAATCCATGCATGCAATTCATAATGTGCCATTGCTAACCCAGTTGATGCGCCTTGTCCTGCAAGGCCAACAATATGTTCCGACCCTATATTAGAGGCAAATATTGAGGCACCAATCGCAAAGAACCCCACATTCCTACCTGCCAGAAAATAATCTGTGGACGTTTTTTGATTGCGACTTGCGTAAGATACGATACTTATTAAAAATAAAAAGTATAAGCCTATAATCATCCAGTCAAAACTTGATAGCATGTCAGTATATTGTCCTTTCAAAAAAATGATTGATATGTTTAATTAAAGGTACGGAGTATCTAGACTTTAACATTTTTTTTTGAGAAATTTTAAGTATAAGATTATTGAGCGATATTAAACTATGAGAGATAAAATCACACTTATTGGGGACATTGGAGGTACTAATGCACGTTTTGCATTGACATCGACCAAAAATTTATCTTTCTATGAATACAGAAAAGTGAAATGTGCTGATTATATAACCTTAAGTGATGCTATTGAGTCTTATTTAAAAGAGATTAATTTAGATGCCATTGATAACGCTTTTTTAGCTGTTGCTGCACCAATTTTTGAAGAAAAAATAAAGGTAATCAACAGTCATTGGTTGGTTGATAGAAAAGAATTAGCTAGAAAATTAAATATTGATAGCATTCATGTGATAAATGATTTTGAATCTATTGCGTACGCAATAGAAATTATAAATAAATCTAATTATCAAGCTATTGGTCCTTTGAAGCAGGCACATACAAAAAAATTTCAATACAATATTGGTATTATTGGACCAGGGACTGGACTAGGCGGTGCAGGTTTACGTAAAGATGAAAACAAAACAAGGGCATATGCTGCAGAATTAGGACATGTTGGATTTGCATCTCAAAGTGAGCTTCAGTTAGAAATAGTTGAGGTGCTTAGAGGTAAGTATAATAGAGTGGTCAATGAGACAGTTGTCTCTGGGCCTGGTTTGAGAAATATACATTGGGCTTTACATTGTATAAAAAATAAACGCTATGAAGAATATTCATCAGAGGAAATTTTTAAGCAAATTCATAACAGTGAGATAGCAAAACTCAGTGTTGATTTATTCTTTGAGATGTTAGGACAAATTGCGGGAGATTTTGCACTTGCAATAGGTGCTTTTGATGGGGTTTTAATTACAGGAGACCTAATTAATTCAAACTCTCATTTAATGCAAGAGAGTTTCTTTAGGTTCGGCTTCGAGAATAAAGACAATTATCAAGATCTAATGCAAAATATACCAACTTCGATCATTAATATCCCAGAGGTTGGTTTATTGGGTATTTATCAGTTCTATAATTTAAAACAAGCTGAATGAGAAAATTAATATGCGAACGAACCGACTTGCAGTTTATATTTTAATTACTTTGTTATCAGCCTCATGTGGGAACAGATCCTTAAAAGAAATTTCTTTAATAGAATTAACTATACCTGAAGTACAAAATTACCTATTAAATGGACAGATTAGCTGTCGGAGCCTGGTTGAAGGATATCTTAAGCGCATCGAAATGTATGATGAGAGTTCAGGAATTAATGCAATTACAGTTGTTAATTCGCAGGCACTTAATAAAGCTGAAACTATTGATCAAATGATAGCTAATGGTGAGTTGCTTCCAGATTTATTTTGTGTGCCAGTTTTAGTTAAAGATAATTTCGATACACATGATATGGTGACCAGTGGTGGCTCAATTACTCTTGTGGATAATTTTCCTCCTGATGATGCATTTATGGTGCGCAAACTTAGAAAAGCTGGCGCCATAATTATTGCTAAAACAAATATGGCAGAATGGGCATTCAGTCCTAGGGAAACTGTATCATCCTCTTTTGGGAGAACAGCTAACGCCTATGATATTAATTATGTTCCAGCAGGATCTTCTGGTGGGACTGCTTCAGGGGTTGCGGCTAATTTTGCAATTGCTGGCTTAGGGAGTGATACCGGGAATTCGATAAGAGGTCCTTCATCACATTTGGCGCTTTTTGGTATACGCTCTACGATAGGTCTTACTAGCCGTGATGGTGTAATTCCACTTATCTTTGATCGAGATATTGCTGGCCCTATGACCAGAACAGTTGAAGATGGTGTACGAATATTTAATGTAATTGCAGGTCATGATAGTGCTGATCCTCTCTCTATTCCGGACATGAGAGAGGATGATTATTTGGAATTTCTAGATATTAATGGTTTATCAGGAAAGCGTATTGGAGTTCTTCGGGCGCTGGTAGATCACGAGGATGCCGATGAAGAGATTAACTCTTTATTTACTCAAGCATTATTGGATATGGAGTCTATGGGAGCAACTATCATAGAAGGCATTAAAATACATAGATTCTCTGATTTAGAAAATGAGATTAAATCTTGCAGTAGTTTTCGCTATGATCTGAAACGTTATTTACAATCGCTAAATACACCTCCCTTTTTAGATATGAAGATATTATTAGATAGTGGAGAATATGCACCAGCTTCAGAGAGTGGAATGGAATATTTTTCACAATTTCCAGTAGATGTAAATCCAGAAAAAAGACAAGATGCATGTCAATTGTGGCCACATAATATACTTCGAAATGAATTACTTGAAAATACTTTAATCGCTATGGCTGAAGCTAATTTGGATGCGCTGGTTTATCCAACATGGTCAAACCCACCAGCTCCGATTGATAAAGCAAGAGAAGAGTATCGAGGTGATAACAATCAATTTCTGGCACCAAGTGCTGGTCTCCCCGCGGTTACAATACCAATGGGGTTTTGGCAAGATAAACTACCTGCTGGATTGCAAATCCTAGGCCGCCCATATTCAGAGGGATTATTGATTCAAATTTCTTATGCTTATGAGCAGAACTTTCCACATCGGCGACCACCCATCGGATTGGGCTTACATTCTCTTGCTAATGATTTATTGAATTAAACTGGGCGCTCTGAATACTCTTGAATCACCTCGATCACGAGGATCTGAAGCGGCTATCCAGGATGTTTTATCTTTTATAATTATTTGTACATCACCAAAATCATAACTATGTGGGATGGCCTTGTAACCATAATCCCCAAGTGAAGTGATAGTTTCTCTAGGTAAAGGGTTATTGATAGTATAACCATTAAATGTAATTTCATCTTCTGGAAGAAGTTGATGATGGAATCGAGTGGCTTTAATTGCCTCGTAAGGACTCATTTTGAAATCGACAATATTAGTAATGACCTGAAAAACACTAGTGAAAATTGTGGATCCACCTGGAGTACCAAGGACCATTTCTACTTCATTATCTTTTAGAATAATAGTTGGAGACATTGAAGAAAGCATCCTTTTTTCTGGTTGAATTTCATTAGCAATATTACCTACAACACCAAATATATTTGGCACTCCTGGTTTGGCACTGAAATCATCCATTTCATTATTAAGTAAGAAGCCAGCACCCTCAATCACTACTCCACTGCCATAATTCCAGTTAATAGTATAGGTATTTGAAACGGCATTACCCCATTGATCAACTATGGAGTAATGAGTTGTATTGGGAGACTCTATTCCAGGACTAACACCCTCAAGTTTCGATATGTTGTTTGGGTTGACTTCCAATGCTCGGGATGCAATATAATCATCACTTATAAGGGTTTTTATATTAGTATCGAAGAAATCTGGATCACCTAAGTATTCAGCTCTATCAGCAAAGACTCTTTTCTCCATTTCTGCTACTAAGTGAATATACGTTGGCGTATTATGCTCTACACCGTCAAAAAGATGTGCGAGATAGTCTTTCATTTTCAATAATTGAATTACCGCAAAGCCACCTGAACTTGGTGGTGGCGAGGAAACTATTTCATAATCACGCCATGATACTCTCAGCGGCTCACGCCATTTTGCTTCATATTTTTCAAGATCTTTTTTTGTGATTAGGCCATTACTATTTTTCATTTGTTCTACGATTAGATTGGCTGTCCTACCACGATAAAAGTCATCCGCACCATATTTAGCAATACGTTTGAGCGTCTTTGCAAGCTCTGGTTGCTTGAACTTTTCATTTACTTTGATGGAACCAAAGTAAGCTTTGAAATTTGTTTTATCACCAAACCAGCTCAATGAGTTTTGAATATCATCTACTAAGATTTTTGCTGGAAAAAAGCCCTCTTCAGCAAGAGATATAGACGGTTCAATTAAATCTTTCCAAGGCAGTTTTCCAAAACGCTGGTGCGCTCTCCAGAAGCCTGCCACGGTTCCAGGAACCCCAGCTGCTTGCCCTCCAATTAAAGTAGAGTTTTCAATTACATTTCCATCTTGATCAAGGTACATATCTTTGTGGGCCGCTAGAGGTGCTTTTTCCCTGTAATCTAAGAAGGCAACTTCGTCATTCATTTTTATAGTCATGAAACCACCTCCACCAATATTTCCGGCATCAATAAAAGTCACGGCTAGTGAGAAGCCAGCAGCGATTGCAGCATCTACAGCATTACCACCTTTATTGAGGATATCTTGACTGATTTTTGCACCATATTTATCTGGTATGGCGATCGCAGCAAATGAAGAATACTCAGTTGAGTTGTCTGATTTGAGTGAGTTATTTTCAAGTTGACTTGAATCTTGGTCGCAACCATGAATTAAGATGAATAGTATTAATAAGTAAAGTTGATAGATTTTTGTTTGATTCATTTTTAAAATTTAATTTTTTATTACTTATAATGATATCCACGCCGTTTTAAGATCCGTATATTTTTCTAATGCATGCAAGGATCTATCATGACCATTTCCGGATTGTTTGACGCCACCGAGTGGAACAGTTAAATCTGCTCCACCATAACAATTAACATGGACAACACCAGCTTTAATGGATCTTATCATACGATGAGCCCTACTGAGATCAGTGGTCCAAACCGCGGCTGCTAAGCCATAAACTGTATTATTTGCAATATCGATAGCATCGTTCTCATTTTTGCAAGTAAGAACACTCAGAACAGGACCAAAAACTTCTTCTTGGGCAATTTTCATTTTTGTATTAACTTTTGAGAAAACAGTTGGCTCCATATAATATCCGCCTAAGTCATGGTTAATTTGCTTACCCCCAGATCTAAGGATAGCACCTTCTGTTAATGCGCTATCTATGTAATTGAGATTTTTATTTAGTTGATCTTGAGAGGCTATTGCTCCAATATTTGAAGATAAATCTAAGGGATCCCCTACAATCAATTTTTTTGATTCATTGATGAGTTTTTCAGTAAATTCATCCGCAATTGATTCTTCAATAATTAATCTGGAGCCCGCGACACAAACTTGACCAGAATTTCTAAAAATCCCACCTAAACTTTGAGTAACAGCTTTATCGATATCTTTTGTATCTGCAAAGACGATGTTTGGTGATTTACCACCTAATTCGAGATACACTCTTTTGAGATTTGAGCGAGAAGAATAGTCCAGTATTTTTCTACCGACCACTCCTGACCCAGTAAATGCAATAACATCCACATCCATGTGCATGGCGAGAGCTTTACCAGTAACTTCTCCTTCTCCGGTGATAACATTGAGGACACCAGCGGGTATCCCAGCTTCAGTTGCTAATTCAGCTAATTTTAATAGAGCTAAGGAGGCATTTTCTGCACATTTGATAATGACTGAGTTCCCCGTACTTAATGCTGGGGCAAATTTCCATGAAGCAATCATTAATGGAAAATTCCAAGGTATAATGGCGCCTATCACTCCAATTGGTTCGCGATGAATTAATCCAAGTATGCTATCTGATGTTGGGGCAATTTCACCGTACATCTTATCAATTGTCTCAGCGTAGTATCGAATACATGAAGCAGCACTTGTTGGTTCAGCCATAATAGCCATATTAATTTCTGTGCCATTATCTCTCACCCCAAGAACTGCTAATTCTAATGCATTAGCTTCTATGAGTTCCGCGAATCTAATGAGTACCTTTTTTCTTTCTTGAGGTGCGGCTTTTGACCAGTAACCATTGTCAAATGATTTTCTTGCGACTTTTACAGTATTATCAACATCTTCAGCATTAGCATTGGCAATTGTAGTGATATTTTTTCCATCAATTGGACTAATGACATCTATTGTCTGCCCAGATATTGATGGAATTTTTTTGTTATCAACAAATAATTGCTGTTCGCTGATATTTTTATTTCTTAGAAGATCGATATCTTTTTGTTTAAGCATAATAATCTCGTTATTAGTGACAGGCTTTACCATATTTTTTTAATCGGTAATAGTTATAAGGTAGTGGTGTCAAAAAACCAGCTACCCACATTGGGAGAATTGTATAGAGCGTTATTTTAGCTTGCCCTCCAGTCATTAGGAAATCTGTTACATTCATAGCAATCTCCATTGAAACCATCGAGATTAATGACATACCTATTGCAGTTTTGAACGCTTTCTTGGGATCCATTTGTCGCATTAGGATAATAGTTTCCAATATGATTGATGTAATTAATCCATTGATAATAGCCAGCAACATAATGCCCAATACTGGAAAATTAATCGCTGAATATTGAAAGAATAAAATTGTGCCAAAATCACCAATTGAACAACCAAGCAAACACCATAATGTATTTTTGGATGCATTCATCCAAGTATGTCTGCAATTCCAGGTGACGCCCATCATATGCTCTCTTAATTATAACTCCGAAAAATCAATCTATTTGTCTTCTGTGAGATCGTTCAAAGTACATTTCTAGTTTATTTTCATCGTACATTTGCCTATAGAAGGAATCAGGATCACACTCATACGGATATATTTCTGTAGAGGAATTTCTTGTCCACTTACGTCTTCTGATAGGTGGTTGTTCATAATTCGCTGGATCTAAAAGTGTAATCACAGCGCTGAGTGTTTGCCCATCCTCACTAAGAGAATATCGCTCATGCATTCTTGCTCCGTCTGAAATTGGTTCGCCACGGAAGTCTCTGACATTTCCCTCTAATAATTGAGTTTCAATGACAAGATCACTCCCATTCCAATAGCCATTAGAAAAACCCATTCCTGACGTTGGATAATAAGCTGGAGGTTCTTTTTTGTTCATATAAATTCGTCTGACTTCGCTATCAACCTCATACAAAAAAGTTAATCTCTCTTCACTTTTTAATATTTCGAAAGGGTATGCACCCCATGCAGAGATCGCAACAATACCTGGCGAAACACATCTTACATTAGGCTGATCATAGTGGTCTATATAGTCTTTATGCCACAATTTTGCCTTCTCAGTGAGATCCATTGAGTATTTTCGAAAGTCCACACCTGGAGCTGGAGTCCATAGGCCTGAGATATCAACTGGTTTGGGGGGTAATAATTCATTATTAGGATCTTTGCGTATTGCTATCCATTTACCACCTGCCTCTGGAGTTTCGGTAGTACCTTCAATAGTAAATGTACCTGACATTTCTTTTGTTGAAAAATTCCCCTTAAGTCTTCGAAAAAAAACAAAACCTGCAAGGTCTCTGCTATCAACAACAATTTCAATCACATTATTATCAATTTTAACATCAACTGGACCACCTTCAACATGCCCCATCCATTTTTCATTTATTTGTGAAAGTGACAATTCTCCAATAATAGCTGCCTTATTATCTGTAGGCGCACCAATTACAACTGAATTATCTATTTGTCCTTTACCACCATTGAGAATTAACATCCATTTTCCTTCAACAGAGGTTTTAGCCATTAAAGGAGAGATAGTAACTAGATAAACGAATATAAATTTTAAAACAAATTGACTGATAGTTTTTAAAAATTTAGATAGTTCAGTCTTGCTAATAATATGATTCATTTATTTTTTACCTAATTTTTCTGGCTTAGGATATTTTTGACCTAAGCTTGATCCATCGGACAGTTTAATGGAAATAACTGATAGAAGTTTTCTGCCATCTCTACCGGGATGTCCAATTATGCTTATTTTATCACCAACCTGAATAGTATTTTTTGTCCACCCTTTTCTAACAAGAAGTGAGGGACTACTGGTTCTTACATCCCAGCTTATAACCTTATTATTATCGCTTATATCTACATAATAACGAACATGTGGATTTCTGAACCAAATCTCTGAAACTACACCTTCTATCTCAATGGTTTTTTCAGCTGTAAATTCAACAGCGAATGAATGATGAGCATTAATAGAATTACATGAAATTAATCCCAGTAGAATTGTCATTAATTTGGTATTTTTTAGGTTCAAAATTTTTCCTAAGAGATATTTTAAATATATTATTTGGCCAAATGATACTACTTAACTAAGCTATTTACTCATAAAATAGTCAAAATTCTTCATAATTTAATTATGTTATATTATTAGTTGGTTGTTACTTGAAAATACTGTGATTCATTTTAAATACTGACTAATTTCAATAGTAGGGAAATTATAAAATTAATTGTAAGCGCAAAAAGGGAAATAGTATGAAGATTCTTATGTCAATAGTAGTCTTTTTCATCTTATTGAGTGGATGTAATCAAACTAGTGAGTTTAAAACTGATGAAATAATATTCTATGTTGAGATGACAGTTAATAATAAGTCATCAGATGAAATTGAAGTATTTTCAAGAAAATACCAGGAGCTTGTTATGCTTAATGAGCCTGATACTCTGTCGTGGAAATTTTTTAAATCAAGTTCTGATGAAGTAATTGAGATTTCCAGATGGAATAATTCAGAGGCAATTAAAACACACATTAGTAATATATCGAGTGGCGGTATTTTGGAGGGTGACTTTATATCTTTTGTTGATCATTTTGTAATTAATAAAATAAGCGTTTTAGGAAAAATTAATCCTGAAGTTAGAGAGATGTTGGGCAATCTCGGTATTCCGATAATATATAGACCGCTAATTTCAGGTTACAGTCGATAAATGATCTTGTCATGAGAAGAAGAATTTTAAGTTTATTATTGGTAATTTTCTCTCCCATAAGCGCGTTCTCTCAAGATATAGAGGTATCTTACAATCAAATAGATGCTGAGATTCAAAGGATGGCAATTAATTTTTTAAAACTAAGGCCAATGCAGGGCTTTGATTATAAAAAAATGTCAATATCAAGAGCTTATTTCTGGCAGGGAAGGATGGCTGATTATCTCGGTATTAAATTTGGCCCTGTTGTTGGTTATAAAACTGGGGGTCACAATGCGGGCCCATCATTTGTAACATTTCCCAAGGATGGAATTCGCGGCTTGCTTTTAGAGGATATGCTAAAGCCAAATAATTTTAAGGTTGAATTGGGAGCGACAAAACGAGGTTTTTTAGAGGCGGATTTTGCATTTAGGGTAAAAGATGGCTCTATAAATGAAGCGAATAATGAGATCCAATTATTAGCAGGTTTAGATGCGATTATACCATTTGCTGAGATACCAGACCCTTATTATGAATCTGGAACCAGAAGCGTAAATGGAACTATTGTGTCAAATATGGGCAGTAGATTCTCAATTATGGGAGCACCTCTTTTCATTGAACCTACTGAATTATGGATTAAAAAAATTAATAATTTTACATTTGCCGTGCATGATGAGCACAATAATTTAATTGAAGAAGGAAAAATAAATGGATGGTATAAACCTTTAGAGGTAGTTAAATGGCTTCGTGATCATCTGTTATCCAGTGGTATAAGATTAAAAGCCGGAGATATATTATCTTTAGGTAACATTGGAATTATCAGGCAATTACATCCAGATTCTCCCCGTGGCCCTGCCTACCAATCTAATTCATTTACCCTCAGTTATTATGGGCTCAGCGACCAACCCGTTAACGTTACAATTATGATAGATAGATCTTAATTGAATATGAAATTTAAATTCTCATCAGAAATTAATATCATTTTAAGTATGTTTGTTCTTCTTACCCATGATATCTATGCCCATCATGGTTGGTCTTATTATCGTGAAGAAATTTCTATAACAACAAAAGTAACCAAACTTCGTTTGCGTAATCCACATGATCAGATCATGACTATGGATGATAACAATAAAGTGTGGAATTTGTTATTAGCGCCACCAGCGAGGAATCGTCGTTTTGGTTTCGACGGAAGTGTCATCAAGATTGGTGATGAAATTGTGATCTTAGGGCAAAAGCATATCGATAAAAATGAAATCAAAATTCACTGTATCTACAAAAATCAGGAATTGATTTATATTTACCGATATCCCAATGGAATGAGTAGTCTTGACTTTATGCGATTGGGTGGGAAATGTTAAATTTGGTTTTAGTTACAAAATAACTTTCAAATCTTTTCGGATTCACCTCGATTATGTGTATTATATTGATCTTCAGCTATTTAGATGTATTTTCATAGGAGATTTCAATGAGATTCAGAAGTAAGCAGATTCATGCAGGAGTTACACCAGACCCAACGACAGGCGCTATATTAACTCCAATCTTTCAATCAACAACCTTTGTTCAAGAATCTGTTGATAGTTATCTTTCAAAAGGCTTTTCCTATTCTCGTTCAGGAAATCCAACTGTTAGAGCGCTAGAGAAGAAGTTAGCTGAGTTAGAAGGTGGTTATGATGCAACTTGTTATGGAACAGGTATGTCAGCAGTTAACTGTACGATGCTGGCATTTTTGAGCGCTGGTGATCACGCAATAATTTCTGATGTAGCTTATGGTGGTACATACCGTTTATGCACAAAAGTATTGAGCCGTTTTGGTATTGAATTTTCTTTTGCTGATACTTCTAATCCTGACGATGTAAAATCTAAAGTTAAAGAAAATACAAAGCTATTTTTAACTGAAACTCCAGCGAATCCAACCATGAAACTATCAGATATTGCTGAGATATCAAAGATTTCCCAGTCAGTCAATGCTGTTCATGTAGTCGATAACACTTTAATCACTCCATGTTATCAAAGAGCGATTGAGTTAGGTGCAGATTTATCTCTTCATAGCACTACAAAATATTTTGATGGTCATAATGCGACTGTTGGGGGTGCAGTAGTAGCTAGAACAAAAGAATTGGACGAAAAAATCCGTTTTATACAAAATAGCACTGGATCAATCATGTCACCAATGGTTGCTTGGTTGACACTTCAGGGCTGCAAAACTCTCTCAGTGAGAATGGAAGCACAGTCTGCCAACGCTCTCGCGATCGCTCGTTACTTAGAAAGCCATCCAAAAGTTGAACAAGTGGCTTACCCTGGCTTAGAATCATTTTCTCAACACGAACTAGCGAAAAAACAATCTTCTGGTTTCGGAGCAATGTTGTGGTTTGAGGTTAAGGGAGGTTTAAAAGCAGGTAAACAACTCATGGATTCAATAGATTTGTGGACTTTAGCAGAAAATTTAGGTTCAGTAGAATCGTTGATAACGCACCCAGTTACTATGACACACGCAGATGTTGATGAAGCGGAGAGAAAAAGAGTTGGAATTATAGATGGATTGGTAAGATTATCAGTCGGTTTAGAAGATGGCGAAGATCTTATAGAAGCTCTAGATAAGGCATTAGAGAGCGTTCAAGTCTGATTTAATGTCAGTTATCTCCTCTTGTTAGTCCGTGACATAAGTATAGTGCGACAGTGAGTAATAGCATTGCAGTCGCTTGATGAGCGGCTGCAAGTGTTATTGGGACATATAATATTAAAGTAGATATTCCCAATATGAATTGCAGTATGGTTGTATGCATAAGTGCATTAATAGCTTTTCTCATTCTTGTTGAGAATTCAATTCTTCTTGCCCTGAACCAATATAAACCAACAGAAAGAAAGGTAATAAGTGTAAGTATACGATGATTCAATTGTACGGTAGCGATGTTTTCAAAATGATTTAACCACAACGGTTTTAGAGCAAATATACCCGGCGGAACCCAATATTCACCCATCATTGGGTACGTGTTATATATTTTTCCCGCCTTTAATCCAGCCACAAATCCACCAGATATAATTGTAATGATAATAAGCAAAGTTAGAGCTTGGGTTTTTTTTGACCACACATGAGCAATTGTTTTTTTAGGGTAAATTAGATTCAATGCTGCCCAAAGCATGAAGCTATATATCAAAAATGCAGATGATAAGTGTGCAGTTAATCGATACTGACTTACTGCCGGATTATCAACTAGCCCGCTTTTAACCATGTACCATCCTAATAAACCTTGCATACCACCTAAGATCAGCATTAAAAAGTATTTTGGGAGTTCTTTATTTTTTATATACCCTTTTAAAATAAAGAAAATTAGTGGGATAAAAAAAGCCAAACCAATTAATCTTCCCAGTAACCTATGTAGATATTCTAGCCAGAAGATTTGTTTAAAATCATAAACATTCATGTAAGAATTTTTTTTAAGAAATTCTGGAGATTGTTTATACATTTCAAAGGTATTTAACCAATCTTCTGTAGAAATCGGAGGAATTGCACCCATAATAGGCCGCCAATCAACCATGGATAGACCAGAGCCGGTTAATCTTGTCACTCCTCCGAGAATAACCATTATAAAAACCATAAAACAACATATAAGAAGCCATTTAGCGACAGATAAATTCGCAGTCAACATTTTATTTTCTGCCAGCATTATTTGAACTCCATTTAATAAATCGAATACATTATTTATTTATAACAGTAACGTTAATTTATCATTATTCAACTCTAATCGCCCGTTTGAAGAGGAATATAATAGTAATGTTACATTCGTTTACAACTATTTAAATACATTGGCCATCTATTTAAAGGATGTAATTTTGAGTGGTAATGAAGTGGTGTATTTTATTGTTTCCATGCTAAAACTTGAGCTTACATCGTATAAATCAACCTTTGTGATCATCTCCTTATACATTTCATCATAACTATTCATATCTGGTACGACCGCTCTAATTAAATAATCGATATCACCACTTAATCGGTGTACTTCCATGATATTTGGATTAGCTGAAACCATCTTATTAAATTCATTAAACCATCTAGAGGTATGTTTATGGGTTCTGATAGCCGAATAAACAGTGAGGTCAAGTCCAACTTTTTTTTGATCTAATAGTGTAACTCTTGCACTGATTATTCCTTTTTCTTCAAGTGATTGAATTCGTCTCCAACATGTAGATGCAGATATATCTAAAGTATTAGCAATTTCATTAACTGTTAGTGTGGAATTTTTCTGAATGATTTCAAGGATTTTTAAATCTTTTTTATCCATTTTGGATCCTTCTTTTAATTTGAAATATAATTTCATTATAAATATAAATATTAAGATATTATTTCTTAATTATCATTATTTATAATATATATGGAACATATTTTCATTAAATTTAATATATAATTTTGTTTTGAAAGTTAATATTTGATAGTTATTAAGGGGAGAATCATCAATAACCGCAAAATTTTCATTACTTTAGTGATTTCTTATTTTTTTTATTCAATCTATATCTTTGCCTCAGGAACAGATTCTTTACCAGGGATGATTGCTCATTCTGATGAGAGTCGTCATGGGCAGGAATTATTCCAAGAGTATCATTGCATAGCTTGCCATCAGTTTTATGGTCTTGGTGGTCATATGGGTCCGGAATTAACTAATGCAATGTCATATCGAGGTGGGAATGTGGGTGAGATAATTGCTAGACAATTTTTAGCTAATGGTGGAAATGGAATGCCTAATTTAAATCTCACCGAAACTGAAATATCTGCCTTAATTGCTTATTTAAAATTTGTTGATAAGACAGGCACCTATCCACCAAAAAACTATAAAGTTAAATGGGGCATGATATATCAGGAAGATGATCCAGAATGGGCGTCAGGAGAGAAATTATGATTGGTTTGAGGTTTATGCGTCTAGGAGTCATTACTCTCGCGATAGGTTTATTCTTTGGAGTAATCGGTGGCTTTCAGTTTTTATTTCCAGATTTTTTGAGAGAATTATTATTTACTAAAACAAGAGCAATTCATGTCTCTATGGTCGTTTCTTGGATATTCTTGATAGCTATAGGAGGTATTTATTACTATCTTCCATCACAATTGGATAAGAAATTATATTCCAATAAATTGGCTGATTGGCATTACTGGCTATTCTTGATTACGGGAATTCTTGTGTTAGTAAGTTATCTATCAGGAAAATTTGGAGGACGAGAATACTTTGCATTTCCTCCCATATTAAGTATTCCAATCTTTCTAAGTTGGATATTTTTTGGGTATAATTTTTTCCGTACTATGTCTCAAGAAACAGAGTCATGGCCAGTCTACTACTGGCAGTGGGCTACAGGGATAATATTTTTCTTCTTAACTTACACCGAAGCTCATCTTTATCTAATTCCATATTTTAGAGAAAATATGGTTCGTGAAATTATTGTGCAGTGGAAGTCATATGGGGCATTAACAGGCTCATGGAATATGTTGGTTTATGGTACTGGGTTGTTTATTGCAACTAGAATAAGTGGAAATGACAACGTCGCAAAAACAAAAATGGCTTTTGCACTCTATTTTTTGGGCTTATTTAATTTAATATTTGGATGGGCACATCATACTTATCTAGTTCCTTCAGAGACATGGATACGAACATTTGCTTATTTTGTAAGTATGACTGAATTGTATATATTCGGTAAGATTATATGGGATTGGCGTGGCTCCCTTCAGCAATGGCAGATAAATAAACACGATACTGCATATCGTTTTCTGTTCGCTGCTGATATATGGGTATTTTTAAACTTAGGATTGGCGTTGATTATATCCGTACCATATTTTAATTTATATACTCATGGAACCCATACTATTGTGGCCCACGCCATGGGAAGCACGATTGGGATAAATACTATGATTTTATTATCTTCATTATTTTATTTGATAAATGAAGCAAAAGTGAGTCAACTTGATATTACAGAGACTAAAAAAGTAATAAATGGATTTTGGATTACAAATATCTCTCTGGCGGTATTTTTAATTGCCCTTATTTGTGCTGGCTTAGGGAAAGGTATTTTTTATACTGACATGCCGTTTCAGGCAATGATGTTCAATATTAGACCATTTCTTGTAACATTTACACTAGCTGGGGTAGCATTAATGTTGGGTCTCTGGGTTGTTTTGTGGCAAGCTTTTAATAAATTAGGAATTCTAAATGGTTCCATAGATGTCTCAAAGCAGGATGAGATGCGAGTTAATAAGCAACCAACATAACTTGAATTAGTTGCTATTATTCTTTGTGATAACAATATTATTATTTATAAATAGAACTGATCTATCAGCGAAATAATTCGCTTCCTCTACATCATGAGAAACGATTAATACTGTTGCTTGCCTCTCTTTAAAGATTTTTTTAGTTTCATTGTGAAGTTCGTTTTTTAAGCTTCCATCAAGAGCATTGAATGGCTCATCCAATAAAAGAATATTTGGCTCCGGTGCCATAGCTCTGGCTAGTGCCACTCTTTGTTGCTCTCCTCCTGATATTTCATGTGGATATTTATTTCGTAGTGACTGAACTCTAAAAAGCTCCAAGTAATCAGAAGCAATTTCTTGCTTATTTTTTTGATCATGAATTCCAAAAGTAACATTATTTAAAACACTGAGATGAGGAAAAAGGGCTCTCTCTTGAACCACAAGTCCAATTTTTCTTTTTTCGGGAGGAAGAAAGTAATTTGCATCTGAGATAATTTGATTATTTATCTTTATAACGCCGGAATTCTGCGTTTCAAGTCCAGCGATTATTCTCAATAATGTAGTTTTACCGCATCCTGAAGGGCCAAGGATAGAAATAATTTCACCTGAATCGATCTCAAGATTGAGATTTTCAAATAGAATCTTGTCATTCTCATAAGAGTGTTTTAAATTATTTATTTCTAAAATTGGTTTCATTTATCTGCCTGTCGGTCTGGAAGACCTAATCATTTTTGTGAGAATAATGATAGGGATCAACCCCGTTATGACAATAGCAATTGCGGGTGCTGATGCTTGGATCATTCTTTCCTCAGCTGCATAAATGTAGGTTGAAACTGCTAAAGTGTCAAAGTTAAATGGTCTAAGTATGAGAGTTGCTGGTAATTCTTTTACGACTTCTGAGGTTACAAGTAAAATACTCGTTAAGAAGCTTGTTTTTAAAAGTGGAAAATGCACTCTTCTTAACAAGTTTAAACCACCTGAGTTAAGCGTCTTTGCTGAATCATCAATAGATCGACTAATTCTTTCAAATCCTGATTCAAAAGTTGAATTAGCTAGTGCGTAGGATTTAATAACATATGCAAAAACTAAACCCGCTAAACTACCAGTTAAAATTATTCTCGTATCATTAAATATTGATTTATCTAGCCAGGCAAATAATTGTACGATTCCAACTGCCAGTATTAGTCCAGGGACTGCGTAACCCATCGAAAGTAAGGAATTTGAGGTGACAGATAAAGTATTTTTTTTGAGACGTATCGAAAAATTTATGAGTAATGCAAAAGAAGCACAAAGTATTGCTGCAATAATTGCTAATGAAATAGTATTGGTCATCGTAGTTATGAATTTATGATTGAAAAAATCTAAATTATATTGAAATGCCCAAATTGTTAATTCTGATACAGGTAAAAGAAAACCAATGAAAATAGGTATAAAACATACCAAAGAGGCGGCACAAGATTTAATTCCAGAAAGTTGATTTATTTTTGGAGGTCTAAAAGTTGATGTATTGCTTGTGTATCTCGCTTTTTTTCTTGATATCCGTTCGAAAATAAAAAATAACCCCACAAATAATAAAAGCAGTGAGGCTAATTGCATTGCTGTACTGAGATCATACATACCATACCAAGTTCTGAATATTCCTGTTGTGAAAGTTTGAACCGCAAAATGATCAACAGCTCCAAAATCAGATAATGTCTCCATAATCACTAGCATGAGTCCACCTATGAGACCTGGTCTAATTATGGGTAGTCCAAGTTTATAAAAAATTTGAACTTTATTAAGTCCTAACATTCGTCCTGCTTCAAGCATAGACTGGGATTGATTTAAAAAAGCAGATCTTGATACGAGATAGACATATGGGTAAAGAGTGAAGGCAAAGACTACTATTGCCCCTAATGTGTTTCTTACATTTGGAAATAGAATGAAGCTTGTATCCAGATTAAATATAACTCTTATTAAATTATTTGCTGTTCCATACGAATCAAAAAGACCTGTAAACGTATAAGCTAGGATATATGGAGGAATTGATAAAGGAAGGATAAGGGCCCACTCAAAAAATCTCTTCCCATAGAATTCATAACTACATATTAGCCAAGCAGTTACGGTGCCAATGACTAACACCAGAATTGAAACCCCTAGAACGAGATAGATGGAAGTCGATATATAGTCAAATAATACATAATTATATAAATGTATCCAGTTTTCAGACCAATCACCTAGCAAGCTAGATAGGACAATAATTATTGGCAAAGAAAAGAAAAATAGAATTAAATAAGGTAATGACGTCCATGGCAAAAACGTCGATATTTTAAACATTGCTCTGCTCAATTAAAAAAAATTAATTATAGCAAATAAAATATAAATTAAGTCTAACTTATTGCCAGCCTGCTCTGTCCATAAGTTGAACTGCATTCAAATTGTATTTACCGTAATCAGCTACTGATGTTTGGTCTTCTTTAAAGGTTAAGCCAAATTGTGCAATCGACGGGTGAGGCTCAATATTTTCCAATACGGGATATTCAAATGATAAATTTACCATATATCTTTGAACTCTCTCTGAGAGTAAAAATTCTAGAAATTTGATTGCATTGTGACTGTTTGGCGCATATTTTAATATACCGGCACCACTTATATTGATATGAGCCCCTCGGTTATCTTGGTTTGGAAAGTAAATTTTTACTTTTTTAGCAGCTTCCAGTTGGTCGTTGCCTGCTGATCCTGAAAGCATTATTCCAACATAATAACTATTGGCTACCGCTAGTTTAGCTTCCCCATTGGCTACCGCTATTATCTGAGCTCTATCATTACCTTGCGGTTTACGGATAAAGTTCGCTACTAATCCTTTTGCCCATTTCTCAGTTAATTCAATACCGTGATTTGTAATTAATGATGCTACTAATGATTGGTTATACATATTATTAGAACTTCTAATTGCAATTCCTCCATTCCATCTAGGATCCGCAAGATCCTCATATGAAAGATTGCTCAATTCTTCTATAGAAGTGTTATCAGGATTATAAAAAACCACTCGCGCTCTTTTTGCAATGGCTATCCATTCATCATTTGGACCTCTTAGATTATTTGGCACAATTTCGTTTATCTTTTTTGAATTGATTGATTTAAAATAACCTTCTTTTTGGACTCTCCATAGATTACCTGCATCCACAGTAAAGAAGATGTCTGCAGGTGAAGTATCTCCTTCCGCTTTTAATCTTTCCATTAATGCATTACCGCTACCTGATATAACATTGACCTGAATACCAGTGGTTTTTGTGAATTCAGCGTATAAAGCTTCATCAGAATCATAATGTCTTGAGGTATAGATATTTACTTCCGAGGCAATTGAAGTACTCATTAATAGTGTTAACAGAATCAACTGTGAAGTTAGTTTTAATAATTTATGCATGATTACTTTTCTTGTTTCATATGTGGGTTAGTTATGATCTTTATTCTACCTAAATGAGAATAATTCTCAATATTAATTAGCTATTTGTAAACAAGCATTTCGTTAGTAGGATAGTTTCTATAGAATTAGAAAAATAATTTTCAAATAAATAGAGTTCCACTAAATGGATTTCTTTCTTTTAATGGTAGCCTAGGAGTTAATTTTGTTTTCGAATTTCATACCAAGAAGTCTGGGGTGGTATCTAGGTTTAATTCTGGCATGTTTTGTTTCGTTATTGGCAAGTATAACTGCAGAGTGGATAGGAGAAGATCTGCTTGGATTTGAGCGCTCACCTGTCAGTGACATCATGATGGCAATCATAATTGGTATGATTATTGCCAATACAATTCCACTAAAGAATAAGCTAGAGAAGGGCTTAAAGTTTTGTGCTACTAGTTTATTACGGATAGGGATAATGCTTTTAGGAATCCGTTTGAGTTTATTTGGTGCAGGTCAGTTTACTATAGTAGCACTGCCATTTGTTATAGCTGCGATTACTATTGGATTGATAACTGTCAGAATATTGGGTCGCTCCATGAGGTTGTCACCTCAACTAACAGGATTAATTGCTGTAGGAACTAGTATATGTGGCGCTACAGCAATTGTAGCAACCGCTCCTTTAATCAAGGCTAAGGAAGCTGAGGTTAGTTATTCAATTGCTTGCATAACAATATTTGGTTTAGCTGCTATGTTTTCCTATCCATTTCTTGCACATTATTTGTTTGCAGATCAACCAATAATGGCTGGATTGTTCCTTGGCACCTCAATCCATGAGACTGCTCAAGTCGCTGGCGCTGGATTAATGTATCAATCACAGTATGATGCTCCATTGGCATTGGATATAGCAACGGTGACTAAATTAGTCCGAAATTTATGTATGATCGCAGTTATTCCTCTTGTTGGCGTGCTGTATGGGCAACAAGTTCGAACGAGAGAATCAACGAGCATCTGGTCCTGGCTGGCATTGATTCCATGGTTTATTATTGGTTTTGCAATTATGTCCACTATTCGAACCATAGGTGATCTTAGTGAAACACCATTTGGATTAATTAATTCTTATCAATGGAATGATTTGGTGAGCTTGATAAAATCATTAGCTGAGAAATTATTATTGATCGCAATGTCGGCCGTAGGTTTGACTTCGTTTTTTCGAGGTATGAAGGATATCGGTATTCGACCTTTTATGCTTGGATTATTTGCTGCTTTATTAATTGGTTTTGTGAGTTTAGCAAGCATTACTGTCTTTGCAGATGATCTATTAATTTTTTTTGAGCTTGTGTAAGTAATATATACAGAAAAGATATAACGTAAAGTTTAACTTTTTTGATAATTGCGGAGTACCGTAATCTTTTTGTCGCAAAATACTAAAAAAAATTCATTTGGCTAAATATAGTCTTAGGTTAAGAAATCTAAGTTAAATAATTGAAAAATGGTAATTATTTCATGAATTTATATTAATTTTAATTCTAACCGATAGAATTATTGACTCGTCAATATATCAATCATAGGCTAGTATCGTTAACGTTAGTTTTAGCAGAATTGATTTGTTAATCAGTAATTTATTATAAAAAGAAGTAAAGAGGTATAGCATGTCAGGCGAGAAAGTTACAGGAAATGTTAAGTGGTTTAATGACGATAAAGGTTTTGGATTTGTAGAACGTGAAGATGGGCCAGATGTATTTGTTCATCATAGCTCTATTCAAATGGAGGGTTTCAAAACTTTAAAAGAAGGTCAGAAGGTTACAATGGAAGTCAGTCAAGGTGAGAAGGGTCCTCAAGCAGACTCCGTATCAGTAGATTAGAGATATAATCCAAAAATTAAAACAATTCTAGAATATTATAATTCCATACATCAGGTTATCATTTTTTTAATATTCGATAGTCACGATAAATGGTGATCAGTAATTATTATAATTTTTGATTAAAGAAATTTTAAATATATTTTTAATGCGACTTAAATTTGAGATTAAATTTTATTTAATAATCCTTAATGTTGATAACTTAGATATTTAGTAGAGCGCAACATGAGAAAAAAGTTTAATTCAATTTTAATGCTATGTTCTATTTTACTTATCTTAGGTTGTTCGCAAGATAATTTAGAAAAAAATTATATCCTTGTTCCAGGAGGAGATGTTGATATTGGTTCGGAGGAAGGTCTTTCTTCAGAACAACCGGTTAGTAAATACAGTGTTAAGTCATTTTACTTGTCTGTTCACCCAGTAACAGTAAAGCAATTTAGAGATTTTGTCGAAGCTACGAATTACCAAACAGAAGCTGATCGATATGGCAATTCTGGTGTATTCTCGTTTATTAAGCAGCAATGGTACATGCATGATGGGGCTAACTGGGAATATCCATTAGGTCGCTCCAATCAGATGGCAATAGATGATCATCCAGTAACACAAGTTAGCTGGAATGATGCTATAGCATATACTCTGTGGAAGGGAGTGAGATTACCTACTGAAATTGAATGGGAGCATGCGGCTAGGAATGGGATTAATAGTCGCTCTAAATATCCTTGGGGTAACAAATTTAAAGTTAATAATAAATTCAGAGCAAATGTATGGCAGGGTACTTTTCCTTTTATTAATACAAATGAAGATGGATTTATGACAACGTCATCTGTTACTGAGTTCCCCCCTACTTCTCTGGGTCTTTATGATATGGCTGGTAATGTCTGGGAGTGGACTAGTTCAGAATATCAGGAAGGGAACTCTGTTCCAATGAGAACCATCAAGGGTGGATCTTTTCTCTGTGAACCTGATTTTTGTCATGGGTATAGAGTGTCCTCAAGAATGGGTACAACACCTGATACAAGTCTTATGCATACAGGTTTTAGGACGGCAAGAAATTAGTTTCAATGATCACAGGTTACTGAAATGAAATTAAGAATCAAAGGAAATTCTATAAGATTGAGATTGACTCAAACAGAAGTAAACGATTTGCAGACTCAAAATATTATTGAACAATGCGTTCAATTTCCAAATCAATCGCAATTAAAATACGGAATTAATATCCTAACTGGAGATGATGGACTTACAGTTGATTTTGCTAAAAATAAACTTTCTGTGAACATTGGTAGTAATAGAATTAATTCTTGGTATTCTGACGAAGAGATTTCAATTTCTGGATATGTTGATAATCCTGGAAATGAAAAGCTATTGATTTTAATAGAAAAAGACTTTAAGTGTTTATCTCCCCGAGATGAAGATGAAAGTGATATGTTTCCACATCCGAAAGAGAAGCATTGATCTAAAAAACTTGAGAGGTATCTAAAATGACTTGGATTACAACAATTGAATTTGAAAATGCAACAGGCAAGCTAAAAGAATTATATGAGCGAATAAAAGGCCCCAATAATAATGTAGATAATATTATGATGGCGCATAGTTTGCGACCTCACTCCATGGAAGGTCACATGGCCTTGTATAAAAATGTTATTCATCATCCTAGGAATACTCTTCCAAAATGGTTATTAGAGGCTGCAGGGGTTTGTATAAGCTTACTTAATAACTGTGAATATTGTGTTGAGCATCATTACGAAGGTATGCGTAAGTTACTCAATAATGATCAGAGATCGAGTGATATTCGCAAATCGTTTGAATTACGTGATCCAGGGAAGGCTCTCACTGGGATTGAATTAGCGGTAATTGAATATGCCATAAAATTAACTCATTCCCCAGAAAAGATAGCAACTGAGGATATTGATTACCTGAGAAAAGCTGGCCTAGAAGATGGTCAAATATTGGAGATTAATCAAGTTACTGCATATTTTGCTTACGCCAACAGAACAGTTCTGGGCTTGGGTATTAATAAAACCGGGGATATTATTGGACTGTCACCAAATGATGGTGAAGATATGGATAATTGGACTCATTCTTAAGGTTACATTAATTTATTAGAGGAAATATATTGAGCCAAATTGTTTGGCAAGGTTCGCAGAGTCGAATAGAAAAATCCGCAATGTATCGGTTTATGCAATTGCAAGGATTTCAAAATTATAATGAACTTTATGAATGGTCTATAAACCAGAGAGATTTTTTCTGGGAGGCTCTTGTAGACTTTTGTAATATCCGATTTTCAAAAAAACCAGAAATGAATCTAATTGAAGGTGCTGATATGGTTTCGGATCTCTGGTTTCCTGGTGCTGAATTAAATTTTGCTGAGCATTTATTAACATGCAAGGGAAGTAGAGCAGCGATCATATTCAGGGGGGAAGGCAATCGCAGAAAAGAAATTAGCTTTGATCAGTTGAGATTCCAGGTTGCATCAGTAGCTCATCATTTAAAAGCCATTGGCTTGAGAAGGAATGATTGTGTTGCAGCCTTCTTGCCAAATTGTCCAGAGGCTATTATAGCTATGTTAGCCTGCAGCAGTATAGGAGTTATTTGGTCTTCTTGTTCACCTGATTTTGGAGTAGAAGGTGTTGTAGACCGTTTCGGGCAAATTGAACCAAAATTATTTCTTGCTGTTGATGGATATTCTTATAATGGAAAAGAAATTGACACAAGCAGCACAGTAAAGAGTATTGTCGAACTAATTCCAAGTATAAAAGATACGATAATTATTCCATTTCTAGATGAATTCCCGAAGCATGACACTAAAAATAATATTATTTATTGGCCAGATTTAATTAAAGAAAAAGCAACGTTAGAGTTCACTTCTTTACCTTTTGATCATCCTCTTTATATTCTCTTTTCTTCTGGAACAACTGGGCTACCAAAATGCATTGTTCACGGTGTGGGAGGGACTTTACTACAACATATGAAAGAACATGTCCTTCATTATGATATTGGAATGGAAGATAGATTATTTTATTTTACTACTTGTGGCTGGATGATGTGGAACTGGATGGTTACCGGACTTGCCACAGGTTCAACTTTAGTAATTTATGATGGATCACCTTTTTATAGAGAAGGTGAGATATTATGGGATTTGGCAGAGTCCGAAAAAATTTCAGTATTTGGGGTAAGTGCAAAATATATCTCCGCTCAAGAAAAAGCAGAAATAATACCCAAGAATATTGCGAACTTATCATCAATAAAAACTATTTTGTCTACAGGTTCACCTCTTGCGCCTGAGAGTTTTGATTATGTTTATCGAGATATCAAAAGTGACATTCAATTGTCTTCAGTATCAGGTGGTACAGATATTATATCTTGTTTTGTTTCAGGTAATCCAATTTTGCCAGTAAGACGAGGGGAGTTGCAATGTCTGGGGCTGGGAATGGCTGTAGAAATTTATGACGATCAAGGTGCGTCAGTGATCGAGGAGAATGGAGAGCTGGTTTGCACTAAATCATTCCCCTCAATGCCGATATATTTCTGGAATGATACCAAAAATGAAAAATATCATGCTGCATATTTTGAGAGATATAATGGAATATGGTGTCAAGGGGATTTTGCAATGATTACCAGATCTGGAGGTATGGTAATTCATGGAAGATCAGATACCGTTCTAAATCCTGGGGGTGTTAGGATTGGAACGGCAGATATATATAGCCAAGTTGAAAAATTTGATCAGGTCATAGAGAGTGTCGTAATAGGTCAAAATTGGGATTATGATGTGCGCATTATTTTATTTTTGGTATTAAGAGATGATGAAATCTTAACTGTGAAATTAAAAGAGAAGATTTGTGATGTAATTCGAAAAAATACAACGCCAAAGCATGTACCAAGCAAAATTATTCAAGTTAAAGAAATACCAAGAACACGAAGTGGTAAAATAGTAGAATTGGCTGTCAAGAAAGCGGTTCAAGGTGAGATAATTGATAATACCTCGGCAATAGCGAATCCTGAATGCTTAGAATATTTTAAGAATCTAATTGAACTAGAAGAAGGTAAATGAGTAAAATTACAAAAAACCTTACTGGATATGGCTTAACTATTGAGGCTAAGAAGGAATCTGCTGAGAATAGCTCCTTTATTTATTATGGAGATGTTTTGCCTGAATGGATTGATATGAATGGGCACATGAATGTTGCTTATTATGTGAAGGCTTTTGATCTTGCCATTGATGTGCATTGGGCTGAACTTGGGATTACTCAAAATTATATTGAGATTGAAAATCTCTCTACATTTTCTGTAGAATCTCACATTACCTACCAAGATGAAATGAAAGTAAGAGAGAAGTTCCGTATCGCATCTCATGTTTTAGCCTATGATGATAAGCGTATCCATCTATTTCAGAGAATGTATAAAAGTACTGCTGATCACATTGTTGCTACAGCAGAATGGATGAACTTACATGTGAATCTTGAGACTCGTAGAGTGACTCCATGGCCCTCAAAGATATTAATGGCACTTGAAGAGCAAGTTAAAGCTCATAAGAAAATAATTTGGCCAGATGAAGCTGGTAAGAGGATGTCCATAAAGAACCCCCTATATGAGATAAAATCAAGGTAAGTTTTACTTAATCTTTTTTTCAGGCAGAGTTATTTTTACAGTAAAATCTTTATCAGTTGTGATGGCTTTTATTTTGCCTTTATTAAGCTCAACAGCTTCTTTAGCAATTGCTAAACCTAAACCTGATCCTTCCTCATTCTCAATATTTGCCTGAAAAGTTCTATGAAAAGGTTCAAAAATCTTTTCTGCGTCAGATTGATTTACACCAGCACCTTCGTCAGTTATTGAAATATCAATAGCTTGCTCTTTTTTACTTATCTTAAAAAGTATATGAGAGTTTTTTGGTCCATATTTCATAGCATTTCTTAGAATATTTTCTAATGCACTTTTAAGTTGGGACTCATATCCAAAAAAATTAATATTTGGTTCTGCTTCTAAATGGATTTCAATATTATGTGCTTTAATATTTTTGTATTCAAAATTGATATTTTCTATTACTTCTTTTGCAAGCATAGTTAGATTAATCAATTTA
>Ga0257114_1000326_pt1 | contig 36908 bp, 24 predicted proteins | sample SI112_10mmetaG_FD_190149 | JGI IMG/M metagenome (GOLD analysis project Ga0257114, IMG submission 190149) | Marine microbial communities from Saanich Inlet, British Columbia, Canada - SI112_10m | ecosystem: Environmental > Aquatic > Marine > Inlet | place: Canada: British Columbia | collected...
ACGGCACCACCGGCGGCGACGGCGGCGGTGGCGGCGACGGCAGCATCGGCGGCGATCACCCCGTCGGCGGCGACGGGACCACCGGCGGCGGTTACCCCGTCGGCGGCGACGGCACCACCGGCGGCGGTTACCCCGTCGGCGGCGACGGCCCCGCCGGCGGCGGTTACCCCGTCGGCGGCGACGGCGCCACCGGCGGCGGTTACCCCGTCGGCGGCGACGGCCCCACCGGCGGCGGTTACCCCGTCGGCGGCGACGGCCCCGCCGGCGTTCCAACCTTGAGCCGAGCCCTCTACGCCGCCTCGAACTCCCACGCGTCGCTCATCGGCCCATCCGTCGCTCTCACCGGTTTCCTCGCCTTGGCGTTCGTCGCTTACAGGCGACACCGTCACGCGTCGCCCGAGGCCGCGCGTCTCCGACGCGGCGCGCGCGGCGCCTACGGCGCCGTCTGAGCGAAAATTTTGTCAACCCCGACCGTCGCGCTCGATCCTCGATCGCGCGATGATCACCGATAATCACCAATAATCAATCACCGCCGCGCGTCCTCGGTTCTCCGCGCGTGTATTTTAATTTTAATCAGCTGAATCCACACGGACCTTTTGTCGTTCAACACCCAAAGACTTGATGGCGCGCGTCATCACACCGCGACCGCGCGCGACGGCGGCCATGAGCGAGCGCGCGGCGCTGCTCGGACGCGACGGCGATCGTCCGTCGTCGTCCCGCGCGACGCGCGACCGCGCGCGCGCGCGCGACGACGCGTACGACGTCGAGCGCGCGCGCGGCGAGATCGACGCCGACGACGGCGCGCGCGACGCCGGCGACGACGCGCGCGGCGGGAAGACGACTCGAGCGAGCGACGGCGCGGGAAGGGATGCGCGGCGACGCGGACGCGCGGCGTGCGTCGCGCTCGGCGCGATGGTGGCGGTGCTCGGGGCGCGCGCGCGAGGGACGGCGACGGGGGACGCGCGCGCGAGCGCGAGCGCGGCGCTGGGATTGACGCCGGTCGAGCGCGAGGCGTTCACGCGCGTTCCGGATAACGCGGGCGTCGCGTTGAACGGATGGTTGCACCTCGAGGATTGGTTCTTCGCGAACGGTGAGAGCACGATGGTGGATTCGCCGCTCGGGCGCGCGCAGGGAAGGGTGTTGCCGCCGTTTTTCAATTCAGCCGAGGAGCTCGGTTTTTCGTGGTCGAGCGAGGGGGAGTTGGTGGCGAAACTCGCGAAGAAGTATGGGAATTTGAAGACTGTGAAGATTATGAACGCGTATCGATCGAGTTGGATGACGAACGCGGACGTGGAGAAGATCGCGCGAGTGGGATACAAGACGCTGCGACTACCTGTGAATTGGGCGGCGTTCATGGGCACGGAGAAAAGCCCGACGCGAGTGGTCGAAGACCCAAAGTATAGCGATCGAGCGCAGGTGACTGTCGATCAGATGACGTTGACGAACGTTCTTCGAATCTTGCACAAGAAGACTGGGGCGCGAGTGGTAGTCGACATGCACAACATGCCCGGTGGCAGCTCGGAGGGCACGTACAACGGCGTGTCTCCGCACCCACCGGCGTTTTGGGACGACGCAAAACTTCAAGACGTGGGTGTGAACGCGATTCACAGTATGTTCAAGTGGTACAACCACCTCACTGAGGATGATAAGGATTTTGTCGATGGCTTCACGCTTTTGAACGAACCCGCGCACTTGATGCCGGCGAAACGCGACGCGATGCTGGCATGGATGGAGAAGGCCATCTTTGCGTATCGTCAGCTCGTGGCGCGACCCCGCGAGATGTCGGGCAAGCGCGTGCCAAAGCTGTACGTCAATTTGATGGAAACGAGTGGGCTAGCAGTACAAGAGTACGGGAAACTCATGAGAAAGTGGTTCGATCGCGAAGAGCTTAGAACGTGGGCGGTATTAGACACACACTTCTATCTCGCTTGGGGAGTGAATGGATGCAAGTCTGGATGCGCTTGGAGTTGCTCGGACTCGTCGCAACACATCACTGAAACCGTTCGATCTGCCATGGCCGGGCACATCGCGAAGGTGAAGCGCACGGCGGAGGACATCGGAGTGCACCAATTTAGTGTGGGCGAGTGGTCGCTCGCGACGCATCACGACAGCGCCATGGGCTGCGACGAAGATAGAGTGAAACATGCTGTGTACAGGGGTCAAATGCGAGCTTTTGAGGTCGCAAACATGCCAAACTTTTTCTGGGGTTGGAAAATGCAACACGCTGGGAAGCATCAAGATTTCTGGAGCATGGAACACTTCCAAGCGTCCCTCGGCGCGTTTCACGACGACTCTGAGGTGAGTGGTGGTAACATCACGACAAACGCTGGTCGAACCACACCGGCAGAACAGGCGCAAGCGTTGCCACGTCCGACGGCGGCGAGGCTTGGTGCATCGCAGGAAGACGCATCAGAGGAGTACTCAGATCCCATGACGCTGGCTGACGCGATGAAGGCAGCTACTTCAACGGACGTGTTACCTACGCCCGTGGCGCCGGCCTCATCTTCCCCAGTTCCAACCACCAGCCCGAACGCAGCGGAACAGCAGTCGTTGACTGGCATTGAGACGAACGCAACCGAGGTCAATAGTTCTAGCACATTGGGATTCGAAGGCCACGCGGCGCCCTGGGAGAAGGCGTCGAGAGGTTTACCGCCCGTCGATTTCACGCAAGAAAACCAGAACGGCGGACCGAATCGCGAGCAGAAGCATCACAAGAGCGACATTTCGGACGAGTTCGAAGAAGTCGAGCCGAGGCACAGCAGTCACAAGGAACAACCGCAAGCTGACCGCGAGCAGAAACATCACACGGTGCGGCAGCAACCGATTGCTGCGCAGCCGACTACGTACCAGCAACCGCAGCAGACGGCCACGTATCAGCAGCCAGCGCAGCCGACTACGTACCAGCAACCGCAGCAGACGGCCACGTATCAGCAGCCAGCGCAGCCGACTACGTACCAGCAACCGCAGCAGACGGCCACGTATCAGCAGCCAGCGCAGCCGACTACGTACCAGCAACCGCAGCAGACGGCCACGTATCAGCAGCCAGCGCAGCCGGTACCCATGTCGGGATTGTCACAAAGTCGTCCAGCGCTTGCGCCGGCGCGCCAAGTGGTGCCATCTCGCTTTGCTCCGGCTGTGCAAGCCCCGGTCACTTCTTCGACAACTTCGGACAAGCCAATTGTGTACGCGAAAGATAGACACGATGGTTCATTTTGGGGCACCTCGTATGGATTAGACGCGCTCAAGCCTCCAGAAATTCATCAAAACTCGCTCATGATTGACGACGAGCAAAACGTGGACGAGACAGAGTATTACGAAGAACCGCGCGAAGCTGTCGCTGCTCGCACTGGCGCCAAGTTGCCGACATACGCTGATGACGCGGCTGATCATTTGTATCAACACCGCTCGACGTACTCCATGCACGACGCCAAACATATGAAGCACAAGATTTCGTACGATCTCTTCTCCTCGAGCGCCTCCAAGGCGAGCGACTCGTACGACGATGACGACGACGACGTCGACGAGGACACACGCGATGCACACGGACATGGACGAAAGAAGCATGATGAAAGCGTCGACTTCGAGGCTCTCGCGGAATCACAGAGTTTTGTCCCTAAAGAATCTTCCAAGCACAAAAAGAATCCGTGGGACGACTCAGTTGAGCGCGCGCCAAAGAAGAAGAGCTCTCATCGCGGTAGTTCCGCTGACTTTGACGAAGACGACGACGAGGGTGACGAAAAGCTTTCGACGCACGCTCAGCACGGTTCCTCGAAACACTCTCACAAGTCCAAAAAGCACGCATCAAAGTCGGACGCGTACTCCGCCGACGCTCTCGAAGAATCCTTCGCCGAGGACGACGTCGACCACGACCACGAGCACGAAGACGACGACGAGGGTATTCCAGCCTGGATCCAATGGGGTGCCGCCACGGCCGCGTAAAGCGCGCAACATTCCTGTAATAGTTTTACACAACCAATCGTAGCTTCCCGCCCTCCCGTCGTTCCGCGCGTCGTCGAAAATCTCTCTGGATAACGAGAGATCGCCATCGCCGCCGGAGCCGCGCCCGCACACGTCGCCTCGTCCGCGGATCCATCGCTGCCTCGCGCACACCGACGCGATGTCCACCGCGCGCGCCTCGACGCTCGCCGACGTCGCCGACGCCCGCGCGCGCGACGTCGTTCGCCGCGCGCGCGCCCAAAAACCGCTCGCGGCGTCCCGACGCCCTCGCGCGGTGCGCCGCGCGCCGTGCGCGCGCGCGTCGAGCGGTGACGTCGATCCGCTCATGCTGCGCGCGATCCGAGGCGAAGACGTCGAGCGACCGCCGATCTGGATGATGCGACAGGCGGGGAGATACATGAAGGTGTATCAAGACTTGTGCAAAAAGCACACGACGTTTCGAGAGCGAAGCGAGACGGTGGATCTCGCGGTAGAGATCTCGCTGCAGCCGTACGAGGCGTTTAAACCCGATGGGGTGATTTTGTTCAGCGATATTCTCACGCCGTTGCAAGGGATGAACATTCCGTTCGACATCGTAAAGGGAACGGGGCCGATCATCTTCAACCCGGTGCGCGAGATGGACGATATCAAGAGCATCACGCCGTTGGAGCCGGAGAAGAGCGTGCCGTTCGTCGGGGAGTCGTTGAAGGTGTTGAGAAATGAAATTGGGAACGAGGCGACGCTGCTCGGGTTTTGTGGAGCGCCGTTTACGTTGGCGTCTTACATCGTCGAGGGCGGGACGAGCTCGCACTACAAGGTGATTAAGAAAATGGCGTTCGATTCGCCAGCGGTGTACGAGGCGCTCATGAATAAGCTCACGGACGCCGTGATCGAGTACACGCGGTACCAAGCGGACTCTGGGGCGCAAGTGGTGCAAATTTTCGACTCGTGGGCAAGCGAGTTTTCGCCCGCGGATTTCGAAGTGTACTGCCTGCCGTACCTCCAACGCATCGTCGCCGAGTGCAAGCAAACCCACCCACACGTGCCGCTCATCCTTTACAGCTCTGGAAGTGCCGGTTTCTTGGAGCGCTTAGCGACGACGAACGCGGATGTTATCAGCTTAGACGGGACGATTGACATGGCGGACGCGCGCGCTCGACTCGGTATGGATCAGGCGGTGCAAGGGAACATGGATCCGCTCCACCTCTTTGCGTCGCAAGATTTCATCACGAAAAAGGTGCACGAAACGATCGCCAAGGCTGGAAACAAGAAGCACGTCATGAATCTCGGTCACGGGGTCATGGTCGGCACCCCAGAGGAAAACGTTGGACACTTCTTCAAGACCGTTCGAGACTTCCGGTATTAAGCGCCGAGCGGTTTTAAGCGGCGCGCTCTCGCAAAGGCAACTGCGCAAAGGCGCGCTTTAGTTTGGAAATTGATTTAATTTGAAACTTTCTCATCTCATTCACAACCTTTTTCGACTACACACCTACTATTTTTTGGCGAGTGTCAAAAATCTAATACCCGGTGGCTTCGATCAACTGTTGCAAATCGCCGAGTTGCGCATTCGCCGCAGCCTTGGCCGCGGCAAACTTGGAGTTAGCCTCCTTCTTCTGCGCCCAGTACTCAGACGCCGCAGTTTGGCGCTTCGCCTCGAGCTCCTTCACGATCGCACCATGCTTCCACCCGATTTGTTCGCAGAAGTCGCCGAGCACGCAGAAACGGTGCCCCTCACCGAGGCGCAACACCTTGAGCGCTTCCGGAACGACCGCGCGCTTAACCTTATCGTACGGCGCCGGGATGCCTTCGTACGCCTTGAAGCGTTCGAAAGCAGCCGCACCACGCACAGTCTTGTGCGGAAGCATACCGCGAACCGTCTTCCAGAAGATTCGAGACGGCGACGTGTAGTGGTACGGACCCTTCTTCGGGTTCGTGTTCATCCTCTTGTTCTTGTAGCGGTCGTGTGCCATGCGACGACGAACCATACCACCGGACATGCAGATACCCTCGGTGCGAACCACAACCTATTCGTTACGCAAACCATCGCGCGTGCTTTCGTCAGTCTTCGCGTTCGTCGTTCGCGCGTCTCGCGCGTCAAAGCCCTAATCCGCCACCACCGATGCGACCGACATCCCGTCGTCCCGCGCCTCATCTGCGTCTTGTCGACGTCCAACGCGCGCGCGAATCATCGCATGAATACCACCATATCCATCGCTCGCCATCGCGTCGCGCTCCGTCGCCTCCACGGTGCGCGCGCGCGACGCGATGATCGCGCGCCCAACGCGAACGCTCGCGCGTCGCCGAAATCGATACGCACCACGTGCTGGCCTTGCAACAACTGCTTGGAGACGATCGAGGCCAATCGCCCGAAAAGGTGTCCCTTGGCGTCGATGACGATAACCTGCGGGTGCGTCGCGCGCGCGTCGGCGTCAGTCTTCGCGCGTCGGCGTCGTGGTCGATCGCGAAACCCTACGCGATGCGGGGCGTCGCGTCGATGTCGCGCGCGTCGCGCGCGTCGATCGAGTCGATCGCGAACGCGCGCGATGTCGATGAAGACGCGCGCTTCGACGCGCTCGGCGCGCGCCGTACCTTGTCCATGGCGAGCGTTCGACGGCGTCGCGTAAAGACGGATCGCGCCGCGGGCGTCGGAAGGTCTTTGGCACTTTTGACCATGTTATTATACGAGTCTCGGTGCGCAATGTGTCTGTTTTTATGGTATGAAAGATGTGTGATTGTATTTAACACACGGACTTTGTCCGTGGTCACCGCTGCGCGGCGGAGACTTGCCTGTGAAGCTGCACTAGGAACTCGCCGTAGGACGACGCGCCGGGCACGTTGGCCGCGCCTCGATCTTCGATGAGGTAAGGGAATAATTGCGTCTCACTCGGATGGCCTTGGATGACGACGGTGAGGGCGAGATGACGCGCGCGAGACGCCTCGGCGCGTATGTCGTCGACGACGGCGCGCGCGCGACGCGAGACGTCGGTGTCCAGATGAGGGAGGTTGCAGTCCACATCCGCGCTCGGAGGACCGCTAGGGCCGAACAAAGCGGCGACGAACTGTGGGTCGAGCATCTTTCCGAGCCATAAAAGCAGGCGACGACCGTCGTCGACGAGGTAGGCGCCGCGAGCGTCGATGCGCTCGCCCGCGAGGACGGTGCGCGGCGGCAAAATCACTCTGCTGTATTCGTCCTTCGTACCCGCTTCCTCGGGCATCGTGTGCAAGGCGTGCATCGTGGGATACAGCAGCTTTAAGATTTCTTCCGTCGAGGCAGACATGAAGTCGTACACAGCGGCGATCCGCGCGTCGACGGGGACGTCTCGCGGGCCGCCTCGCATCGCCGCGCTCTTGCTCGCGGCGAAGATCCACAACGGAAGTAACTTCATGCTCTCGGGGAAGATGAGCCTATTGAACGCTCTCGACGCTTGCGTGTTGAGCAACTTGAACTCGCGCAACGTGGCGACAACCTTGGTCATCACCGCCTCGCGCGCATCTTGCAATCGCACCGTGAGCGTGCGCTCGGCGCCCAAACGCGCCATGAACGCGCCCATGGCGCCGCAGTCCACGGCGCGGTACATCTCTGCTATGTCTGTCACCACCGGAACCGCCATCGTGTGCACTCGGATTCTGCGTTCTCCTTCTGCGGAGGTGTACAGTAGCGCACACTGCAAGTACGAAATGTTCGTGCTCGGAACCACTTCGTCGTGCGCGATGTGCACGCCGTACGCCTTGTCGCCATCCGTCGCCGGGAGCGCGAGCAAGTCCATCGATCGAATGAAGAAGTGCCCGTTGAAGGCGCAGATTCTAAATCCTCGACTGCATCGCACCCGACACACGGCTTCCCACGCGGTGAAGCGCGTGAGATTATTTTTCAGCTCCTTTGCGTACTTTACCCCATCCTTGTCCGGCGTAAAACCGGGGTAATGTCGCAACTCGCCTCCGGTGAACTTGCACAACACCGCCATGGAGGCCAAATCAGAGAACGGCGCCGCGATGGTGTACAAATCGATGCAAATCTGATGTCGTGAGCACTCTGCCGAGGTCTTCTTGAAGAAACCATCGACCGGGCCGCGAAGCAGGTGTTCCTTCGTGCTATCCGTGCTCGCTCGCGTGTCGTCGCGGTTGATCATGCGTCCCGCGCCGAGCGTGGGCAGGCAGGATTGGAACACGAGAAGCTTACCACCGATGTGAGACATAGCTAAGAACGCGGCTTGAATCGCCGGGCCCATGGCACTTTCCATGTTTTGCGTCTGCGCGTACGTATCGCACACCATGTCTAAAAATGCATCAATCACCGCGCGCGACTCGGCGAGATTCACCAGCAAGTCGTCTGGCATCGGACAAAACGGGTCGTCGAGCTCGGCGACTACCATCATTTGCGGCTGAGACTGATTCGCCTTCAGGCTATAAAAGTGTAACGTCGAGTCGTACGTCAAGAATCCGACCCGCGTGCGCTCGCTCTTCTTCGACATGACGTCGAGGGAGTCCCGAATCACCTCCACCGTTTGTTTCAAAAAGCCGCTATTCACCGCCGTGTGCGACACGTCCAAGGCGAAGAAGTAGGACGGCGGCATCGGCGGTCGCACCATGTACTCTTGGCTCGCTAAAAATTCAACCGTTCCACTGTTCAACTCAGGGCGCTCGGCGATGTCTCGACGCACCCCGTTCGCGTCGAGCGTGCAAAAGTAATCCACCGGCACTTCGTTGGGCAGCGCGCACACGTTGCACCTAAATCGCCGCCCGCCGTCTGTGAATTGCACGAAAGGGTTTATGTAAGTTCGACATCTGCGGCATCGCACGATACCCGAGCTCCCGAAATGCGCCGTCTTCACCGTCGTCTCATCTCCAGGTCTGAGCGGCTGGACGATGCATCCCAGCGGCATGGCGAACCTCGTCTTCAAGCTCGGGCTCGACGGCAGCGCCCCGCACGTCAGACGCATGTACTTGGGATCGCACGAAAGCTCCAAGTTCGGACGCGCTTCGTCGTCGCCCGGTCGAGGAAACGTCGCGGGATCCATTCCAGCCTCCCCACCGGGACCACCGCCCGGACCGAGGTTCAGAGACGCGAAATCCTCCACAAAGTTCATCGCCGGCGCGCCGTAACCGCCCGCCTGCGGGTACCCTCCCATCGCGGGCATCCCCGGACCTGGCACCGGCGGCGGCGCCATCGCCCCCATCGGCGGTTGCGGTGCCATCCCCATCGGCGACTGCGGCGGATACTGCGGCGGATACTGCGGTGGATACTGCGTTGGATACTGCGGCGACTGCGGCGGCGCGCCGATCGGCGGCGCGCCAATCGGCGGCGCGCTCGCCGTCGACGGCACCATCCCCTGTCCGTACGCCATCGCCGCCATCCCTCCCATCGCCGGCGGCGCGTGCATCCCTCCCATCGCGCGTCCCATCGTCACCGGCGGCGCGATCCCGGTCCCCGGCGCCCCTCGCGTCGGCGCGCTCGCGCTCGCGAATCCGCCGCCTCCGTCGAATCCGCCGCTCGATCCCATCGCCGGCGCGCCCCCTCCCGCGCCCGCGCGCGCGTCCGCCGCGACCGCGCCCGGCGCGACGTGCGCCTGACCGCCCGCGTGCGTTTGCCCGTTCGGCTCGCCCGCGCGCGCCGCGCGCGCGTCCGGCCCATCCATCCCGCGTCCCGGCGCGCCGCGCCAATCGTGCGTCGAACGCGCGTCGCGCGCGCCCGCGTCCGCGCCCGGCGCGCCGATCGGCGGCGGCGCGCATCGCGGCGCGCCGATCGGCGGCGGCCCGATCGGCGGCGGCTGCATCGGCGCGTCGCGAAGTGCGCGGCGTCAGATCGCGACGCCCGGCGCGAATGCGCGTCGCGATCGCGCCCCGCGCGCGCGTCGCGACGCCGCGCGCCGCGCTCGGCGCGATCAGGCGCGACCTCGTCGACCTGCCGGGCGATCCGACGCTCGTCGTGCACACGAACGTGGACATGGGGTCGAGGAAGCGCGCGTTCATGCTCGCGGCGAGCCGAAGCGTCGCGAAGACGCTGAAAAAGCCCGAGAGCTACGTCGCGGTGTGCGTCGTGGACCGCGCGGACATCGTCTGGGGAGGGTCCGACGACGACTGCGCGCTGTGCAGGCTGACGAGCCTGGGAGGGATCGATCTGGAGAATAACAAGGCGGTGAGCGAGGACGTGTGCGCGCTGTTGGGCGAGACGTTCGGAATCGCGGGAACGCGCGTGTACGTGACGTTCGAGGACGTGGCGCGAGAAAACATGGGATACGATTCGGCGACGTTTGCGGGGTGACCGGGGGGGGAAGCGAGCGGCGAGGAAATCGCGGGGCGAGTCGAGGCGCGCGTCGCGGAGACGCCGGGGACGTCGTCTAGCGCTAGCGCGTGTTACAATGTGTTACAATCAGCGAAACGCGACGCCTTCGTCGCGCGAGGCCTTCGTCGCGCGCGCGAACGAACTAAATCATGCGAAGCTTGACGATGTCGCTCGAGGGAGGAAACGCGTCGACGAGCAAGACGTTGGGATCGTCGTTCAACTCGTCCACGATGCCGTGCCAATAAATCACCATTCCGGGCCCGAATCTGTTGACGTATCCCTGAAACTGTTCCACGCCCTTCTCCACGTGCACCAAAGGATCGCTGAACGACGCCTTGGAGTCTATCCAATTCACTATTCGCCCGCGCACGGCGATCGGCACCTCGAGTTTGATATCCGGCGTCCGCGCGTGTCCGTCCGCGCGTAAATCCCGCTCCGTCACGAACGGTATCCCCTCCGCCGCGAGCATCTCCTCCAACAATTCCTCGTACTCCTTCCCCGCGTTGTGTCGCAGCGCGTCCACCGCCGGCGACGCGTGATGATCCCACGCCGTCACGCGTTCGACGTCCAACCGCAACCGCCGACACAGCTTCGCCCCGTGCGCCGCCGCCGGCGTCCCCGCCGCCGGCGTCGCCGGTATCTTCCCGTGCGGGTCCCTGAGCAGCGCCCCCACCGCCTTGTGCCCGACCCCGAGCAGGTGTTCGAGCAGCAACCGCATCAACTGACACGCCGGAAAGTCTAAATTCTGCGCCACGCTGAACACATCCTCCCCCAGCAGGTACCGCCGCGCGTGCGCCTCGATCGCGCGCACCTGCCGTCCGTGCGCGGCGCGGATCCTTCGCGACGACTCCTGCGACGCGATGCTCACGAGCGCGTCGAGCGTGAGCTCGGGATGCGCCGCGCGAAGCGCGTCGACGTTCGGGTAGGCGTCGCACGGCGTCGCCGCGATCTCGCGTCGGATCGCCTCGTACGTCTCCAGCCGCATCGACGGCGCGGCGTTTTCGGCGCCGGACGCGCGCGGCGCGCGGCGCGGCGCGGAGTGGCGCGACGCGGCATTGGTCGACGCGGCATTGGTCGACGCGTCGAACGAACGATTCGTCGAACGATTCATCGATTCGCCGCGATGCCGCTCGAGATCGCGAGCGAGTTCGGCTACGTCGTCGCCGCCGTCGGCGCGTGCTTCGTGCCGCTCGTCTACGGCGCGGTGCGCGTCGCGCGCGCGCGGAAGGCGCACGGCGTCAAGTACCCCGACCTGTACGCCCCGCCGGGACACGAAAAGAAGAAACAGTTCGACTGCGTGCAGCGCGGACACCAGAACACGCTGGAGAACTACGCGCCGGTGATCGCGATGGGGACGGCGAGCGGACTGGCGTACCCGCGGGCGTCGGCGATCCTGCTCTGCGTGTGGGCGGTCGGTCGCGTGGAGTACATTCGCGGGTACGCCACGGGAGACCCGGCGAAGCGACGGCTCGGGGGACTCGTGTCGCACCTGGCGGACGTGCCGCTGTTCTTCATGACGTTTTTCGCGGCGAAGAAGATCTTGGACGCGTGAGCGCGCGGACGCGGAGGCGTCGCGCGACGACGACGACGCGCGCGCTTTATCCGGCGCGACGCGACGCTCGACGCTCGACGCTCGATTTCGATCGGACGCGCGCGACGCGCGGCGCCGCGGCGTCGCGACGGCGCGTCGGAGTTTTCGTTTTGTTGTAATTTTGTTTGTTTCGGCGTCCATCGCGCGCGCGAATTCGCGTTCGTCTCGTCGCGCGCGTTCGCGGCGTCGGCTCGCGGTGCAACAGAATCGGACGGGCGACTCGTCGTCCCGTCGCGCGCCGCAGACGACCGCGCGCGCGCTCGCGATGCGCCGCACGGCGAATAACAACTCATCCGTCACGGACTTACAAGGTGCGAATCGCGCGCGCGGCGTCGATCGACGCGCGCGAAGCGACGAAACGCGGAATCGGAGTCTTGGGTTTTTTGGTGATTCGAGCGGTCGAGACGCGCTCGCGGCGCGCGCGCGCGCGGGCGTCGCGCGAGAACGACGGACTGACGATGCGCGCGATGTGGCCTGCGAAACGAACAGCGCTGATCGGGGAGGACGCGAACGATGGGAAGCCGAACACGATCGGCGGGTCGAGCGCCGATCTCAGCGGGGCGAGCGGGGCGAGCGAACCGCGCGTCGAACGCGTCTTCATCGTCAGTAATTCGTTACCGCTGAAGATGCGAGAGGACGCGGAGGCGGGGAAACCGTACGGACACAAGTATGCGTTCGAAAAGGATGGGGATAGCATTTACGATCAATGTCGGGAAGGAGCGGAGGCGAACGGGCAGTACGACGCGGTGATAAACGTCGGACAGTTGCCGATGCAAGTGCCGTTTGAGTTGCAAGAGGCGGTGGCGAACGATTTAGAGGCGAGATTTGATGCAGTGCCGGTGTTTTTGCCCGAAGATACCAAGGAGAACTTTTATAAGGGGTTCTGTAAACAGTATCTGTGGCCTCTGATGCACTACGTCTTGCCGATGTCGCCGTTGGATTCGCGATTTCAAAAACATCAGTGGCAGGCGTACATCGCGGCGAATAAGCGTTTCGCGGATAAGCTGATGGAAGTGGTGTGCAGTGATGACGATCAAGTGTGGGTGCACGATTACCACTTGATGCTTTTGCCGACGTTTCTGCGTAAACGCTTCAACGCCGTCAAGTGTGGTTTCTTTTTGCACTGCCCGTTTCCGTCGAGCGAAATCTTCAGAACGACGCCGAACCGAGATTTAATCCTGCGCGGACTTTTAAATGCCGACTTTGTCGGTTTTCATACGTTCGATTACGCTCGACACTTTTTGTCGTGCTGCACGCGGTTGCTCGGATTAAATCATAGGATGGAGCGCGGGTCGCTCGTCATCGACAACTTCGGCAGACTCGTGTCGGTTAAGATTTGTCCCACTGGCGTGAAGACGTCGCGTTTGCGAGATGTTTTAGACGCACAAATGTGCAAGGATCGTCGGAAAGAACTCGTCACCGAAATTGCGGGGCGCAAAATGTTGCTTGGTCTCGATGATTTCGACGAGTTCAAGGGAATCGATCAGAAAATCGCGGCGTTTGAACGCATGCTCGACGAACACCCAGAAATCGCCGAGCAAATTGTGCTGTATCAAGTGTGTAATCCACCTCGCGGAAGTGGGCGGGACATTGATGATTTGCGAGCGACCGTGGATTCGATGGTGTCGAGAATAAATGACAAGTATGCCAAGAATGGTGTCAACGTTGTGAAGTTTGAAGTGAGGCCCGTGCCGCTGCACGAGCGCATCGCGTTGTACTCAGTCGCGGACATCGCTGTGGTCACGGCCACGCGCGATGGTATGAACCTTGCGCCATACGAGTACATAACTTGTAGACAGGGTCCGAATGACGAGTCCCAGGGCACGTCCGATGGTTTCTCGTTGCCACGACAATCCTCTTTGATTATTTCTGAGTTCACCGGGTGTTCGCCGTCGCTCTCAGGGGCGCTTCGCGTCAACCCGTGGCACGAAGAGGATGTCGCGGATTCCATGTACAAAGCACTTCAAATGAGCGGTCGCGAGCATGAAGCTCGTCATGAGAAGCACTGGCGCTACGTTAGCGAGCACCACGTCGGCTTCTGGGCGCAATCTTGCCTCGCCGAGCTTCAGCGCGTGACAGAGAAGGCTCAGAGCAACCGATGCTACGGTTTGGGTTTCGGGTTGAACTTCCGTGTCGTGCATCTCAGTTCGACGTTCCGAAAGCTCGACACGGCCGGTGTGGTGGCCGACTACCTCAAGGCGACTCGTCGAAAGCTCGTGATCGATTACGACGGTACGCTGGTACCACTGGCATCCTTTGCGCAGCCGCCGACGGCGCATTTATTGTCCCTCCTCACCGTCCTCGTAAATGACGACGCAAACGAGGTGTGTATCGTGTCTGGACGCGAGCGCGAGACTTTAGACAAGTGGTTCGGTAATATTCCTGGTCTTTGCATGGTGGCTGAGCACGGATACTGGTTCCGCCGCGGATCAGACGTGGCGTGGAACGAGCTTGCTCCGAGTGGCACGGACAACAGCGTGCTCGAGTGGAAAGATACCGTCCTACCAATTTTAGAGCAGTATGCCGAAGCGACGGACGGTTCGTTCATCCAGTCCAAAGAAAGTTCTTGCGTGTGGCACTATCGAGACGCCGATCCCGATTTTGGGGCTTGGCAAGCCAAGGAACTTCTCGATCACCTCGAGAGCGTGTTACACGGCGACCCCGTGGACGTCATCGCCGGAAATGGCACCGTCGAGATCAAACCCAAGGGCGTGCACAAAGGTCTGGTGATAAATCAACTTTTAGACACGCAATCTTCCGCTGACGTCGCCGATTTCGTTCTCGCCGTTGGCGACGACCGTTCGGACGAGGACATGTTCGTCGCCGTCAACACGCACGCGCAGCTCCCGCTCTACGCCGGCGCGTCCATTTACACATCAACCATCGGTCAAAAACCGAGCAAGGCGCCTGCGTATCTCGACGACACCGAAGATGTGGTCAACATGTTGCAAACGTTGGCTCAATACAACGTCTGCCACAGACACTGATTCAATTTTGTATTACTATCACGGAAACGTATCCATCTCTTTTTCGCTTGCATCGTCTTCAAACGACCGCGCGCGGTTTCGTCATCGCATGCGTCGCGCGCGCGTCGATATGTTTCTCACGTTCGTTCGTACCGCGTGCGCGCGCCCACTGGCTCCGGCCGAACGACTCACGCACGCCGAGGCGACGCCGAGGCGTTTGAAGTTGGACTCGTCCCAGTCGTCGACGACGACGTCGTTTCCATCGCGCACGCGAGGCTTCGCGCTTCGCACGCGCGCGCAGGCGAACGCCGACGATGCATCCGAGGTGCCTAGGAAGAAGACGCGCGCGGACGTCTTTGAATCGCTCAAGAATCAACCACTGAGTGGGACAAAGTACAAATCCACCGGAGCGTTTCAACCGACGCGCGTGGACGACGCCAAAGCGCAAATCGTGCGATTTCTCGAATACAAACCGCGCACGCGTAAGGAGTTATTTGATAAATTGACGATCGATAAGGGATACGAGGCTGAGGATGCGAACGAGGCGTTGGATGCTATGCAACGCGCGGGGGTGCAAAGCGACGCCGCGTACGCAGAGGCGTTCGCGAGGTACAAGTGGAGAAACTCGAGATGGGCGGCGTGGCGCGTGCGAGGGGCGCTGCGACAGAAAGGCGTGGATGATCGAGACATAGACTTAGGATTTGGGCCCGTGTTCGCGGAGGGTGGGGCCATAAAGATTGATTTATTTGAAGACGACGAGGACGACGACGAGGACGACGAGGAAAATTTAGAACGAACGCGGGCAAAGGAACTCTTGCAGGCAGCTCGAACGCAGTTTAAGAGGAATAAACGCGGAGACTTTCAGGCGCGCGTAAGACGTCTGATGGCTTGGCTCGAACGGCGCGGACACGGCGGTTCGGTGATTCGCGATATCGTCACCGTGTTGAAGCGAGAAGAGGAGTACTCGGACGACGACGAAGACGACGGCGCGTTGCACTTTGACGATTAGTAAACACACGTACAATAATTGAATTTCAATCAGCCTCGACAGCGCGCGCGCTACACCGCGCCCGTCTTTGCCGTTTTGGCGGCTGCCAACAGTCCGCCGAAAGATGACAATTCCAGCGGTACGCCCGTGAGCGCTACGATCAATCCAAACCCGGCAAACATGTACGCAAAAGTCCCGACAACGTTGATGCAAAACACAGTCAACGCAAACGCCCACTTCTTATCGTTATTCGGCGCGTACCTACGAAAGAACTCCACGATTCTATCCGTCCCCGGGGAGATGGCCACCGACAACGCGAATCGCGCCGGGCGCAAAAAGTTTTGAATCATCCACAACCCAAAATACGACGACGCGAACGTCTTCATCGACAGCGAATTCACCAGCGGGCTCGCCCCCGTCGTCTTCACCGCCGTGTACGTCGCCAGCATCAACGACGTCACGTAAAACACGTTACTCACGAACCCGTACGACAGCAACGCCGCCGAACCGAGCGAGGCAATCTTCTTCTTATCGATCTTCGCCGCGTCTCGCCACCACGCCTTGACCTTTGCCATCCCACTCGTCTCGTTCGCGTCGTCGCTCGCGTCGTCGCTCGCGTCGTCGCTCGTCGCCGCGCGCGCGACGACGACGCGACGACGCGCGTTCGCGCACTCGTGAGACGCATCGATGTCGACGCGCGCGCGCGCGCGCGCCGCGCGACCGACCGCGATCGTCCCGCGTCGCGGCGTCGGCACCGCGCGCGAAGGCGCCACCGACGGGCGCGCGCGCGCGATCGCGCGCATGTCGCGAATCGGCGCGCGTCGCGGTGTGAGGCGCGCGAGGCGTCGCGCGCGAAGGCGTTCGACGAACGCCGTTCGTCCGCGCGGTCGTCGCGGCGAAAGCGTCGAGTGCTATCATACAAACGAACGTTTACGGCGCGTTTTCGTGAGATGAGAACACGGCCACCGCGCGACCGAGCCAGAGACGCGTTGGCGAGCCGAACGCGCTCTTGAGAACGATTTTGACGGACGACGGCTCGCGCGCCGCGGTGGTCGGAGAGTCGTCGAAGCCGGCGAAATCGGCGATGATTTCGACGTAGCAACCGGCGTTCCAGTCGCTCTGCGCGCGGGCGATGCCTCGAAGAAACTCTCCGGGCGCCGCGCGCGTCGTCGTGGTGTTATCGCTCGTCGACTCGAGGTCGAAGACGAGGCGCGGAAGGGGTTGGGGCGGGGCGTGTCTCGCGATCCAGAAGTGTGCGGAAGTGAGCCGAGTGTCGTTTCGCGCCGTCGCTCGAAACGCCAAACCACCACCCGAGTGTACGAGGATTTTCAACGACTTTGAAGCGCCATCGACGCCGTGCGCGTCGTGCGGTGCGACTTCCACCTTGTAACTCCAATCCTCCCACGTGCGTGTGTTCAAGCCGAAAATCGGACTAAAGATGACGCTTTGGTCGTTTCGCGAGAGACGCACAAGCGATTCATTCGAGGGAATTCGACACGCCGTCGAGTTCGGCGGTCTCGGCGTGCCGCACTCAAGGCTCGCGCAGCGTCTATCAATCTCATAGCTATGGACCAAACACTGCGGTAAATCGTTCGGATCAAGTCCGAGCGTGATGTTCACGTCTCGACGTCGAACTCGCGCGGCGTTTTGGACGCCGCACCACAAACCGCATTTGCCTTCGGCGCAGCAATCACCGTATTTGCTCCAAGGACCGACATCTGGGAGCGCGCACGAAGTGTTGTCGAATCCTACGCGTGGTCGAAACCGTCTGAACGCGCGCCCACGTCCGTTGAGCGCGGCGACGCGCTCGGATGCCCTTGTCACAGAAATCATATTCACGTCATCTGTGTCTAAATCAGATTGGAAATTTCCTTGCACGAAGACGCCTTCGGGGTATTCGCGGCGAGCCCACGTCGCGCGACGTCTGAATTCTTTCGCGTCCCTGACGACGAACAGGGTGCGACCGGCGCCGAGAACGGTGCCCGGTTTCAGCGTATATTTCCACCCGCCTCGAGTTTCGACTATCCAAAACGACACGTCCACGGCATAGCCGTTCGGATTACTAATCTTGACGTACGCTTCAACGCCATACTTTTGCGCGTGTGAGACGTACACTCGCGCATTCGAAGGCGTCGACGATGGTATCATGGAGCTGTATTGGTTGAACAATTGGTCTCGGCGTTTCGGGACGATTTGCGAGAGCAGCTGAAGCACGCCTTGGTCGATAGCTCGCACGGCGCCGACCCCCCACTTCTCTGAATCCCGCAGAGCATCTTTGCGTATAATGTTCAACGTGCGCCTCGCGTAGTCGTCGATGAACGACGTTGCCAAAATCTCATCCATAAGCGTGCGCAAGCGGGTGAAGTACATCTCCTTGACTGGCCAGACTGCGAGCATAACGTCTATGAGAACATTGTACGTTGATCGAGGGTCTTGCTCGGGAGATTGAGCGTAAAAGATGTCCTGGGGATGATTTCGGTCGCAGTACAGCGGCGAGTTGAACTTTTCGCACGACAGAATGCAATACGCGGTTGATTTCTTGTCGCATTCACTCGACTTACAGAGGTCGATGCCGTATCGTTTATCTCCCGGAAACACGTCTTCCACGTCCCACGGAATACGCGACCATTCGCCCGTCCAGTCTTTGTGCATGTAGTAGTTCTTCGTACAGCGATCGGCTCCGAGCATGAGCGTTTGTGCAGCCATTTCGTTCACCAAGGCGGGAAGATTGGTATGATCGTACAGCAAGTACGCCTCGCCCCCGGGATTCCTGCGTACGCGCTCGATCACTTGCGTGAGCTCCCACAAATCGTCCCAATTGTCACGATTCGCCTTTGAAACTTTACGATAGATTTCCGGACAACCGTCGTTCATCCATTCTCGCTTGTAATCGGGCGTAGCGTACGGGCAAGGCAGGTTCGGATCTCCCGCTCGAAGATTGCTGTACTTCCAATTCACCGCCTTATACAACGCTCCTTCAGGATCGAGATAGTTCCGGCGAAGGAAAGTCGAGTCGACTTGCTCGATCAACGAGAATAATCCGTAGAACTCGTTATTCACGCGGACTTGCACGTGCTTGGTCAGCGACGCCGGCACGCCGGCGCGGCGCAGTATGGCGAATCCGAGATTCTCGCGTAGGTACGTCTCTTCCCCTGGCTCTTGATAATGCGACTGCAAATTAATTTCCTCTACCTTGCGCTCGTTCTCGTCGAACTTGAACACCCGACCGTGAAAATCGAGCTTAAACTTGTGCTTGGGCCAATTCGCGGCGGACAAATCGACCCCGATCACGGCTTCCTTACGATTCGATCCTCGTCGGCGCATGAGGACGTCGTCGTAATACCGCCCCTCAAAGTACACCCCAACCCGTTCGCCCTCGTCGGTGGTCATCTTCCAATAGTCCGGGGCGAACACGTGCACGACGCTCAGACTCGTATCCACTCTTAAATCTTTTTCGAGAACCGTCCCGTAATATCTCGCCCGTCCCGTCGGCGCGAACGCGCGTTCCGGCGATTCCACCTCCCATCGCCACCGCACGCGTTCACCCGATCGCAAACCATCCGTCGAGCACTTCGCCGCGTACACGCCGTCGTTCGCGACGTCGTCCGGCCATCGTCCGTCGTCGCGCGCCTCGACGCGCGTCTCGCCTTCCCACCCCTTCGCGCACCGCGCCGACACCCGCGTCCTCGCCCGCGACCGATCCGTCACCACCCGCGCGCGCACCACCGCGTCCTCGCCCGTCGCGACGAACCCGATCGACCGACTCGTCGCGTCCTCGACGACCGCCGCCTCGACGATCGCCGCGCACGCCGCGACGACGACGACGACGCCTCGCGCGCGCGCGCGCCCGCGAGGGTTCGCTCGAGCGGTCCCATCCGCGCGCGACGCTCGATCGCGCCGATCGCGCGCCATGCCGAGGCGGAGAAAAATCTTCGCGTCGCGCGCGCGCGCGTGTGCGCCGAGAGACGGCGGCGTCGCGCGTCCTCGTGCGTCCGAACGCGCGCGTTGTTGCCCGCGCTCGGACGCCGCGACGGCGCGCGGCACTTCGTCGCGCGCGCGCGAACGACGTCGCGCGCGCGACGCGACGCGCGGGTTAAATTATTGCGCCGCGAGCGCGCGCGACGGCGGGCGATTCGCGGGATCGGCGCGTCGACGCGGGTTTTCGTGAATCGGTTCGGGACGGGACGCGCGCGGGCGAACGTCGAGCGGAATGGTGCGACCGTCGCGGCGCGCGCGCGCGACGCGCGACGCGGACGCGGGAGGAGACGGATGCGATGGGTTCGCGCGTCGCGGACGACTGACGGTGGGACCGGGACGGAACGACGCAGAGACGGAAGCAAAAACCACAACGCGTGGAGCTGGCGGGGCTGGAACGCGTCGGCGACGAACGGGACGGCGAGGAGGAGGAAGAGCGCGCGACGGTTCCCGGAGTGACGTTCGACGTGGATCGACAGAGAGATGCGCGAGCTATGGAACACTCGAAGGCGCACCCGCGGATGCTGAAGAGTGCGTGAGAGATGTGAGGGGGAAACGCGGGGAAAGCGGCGCGCGATCGCGGAGAATCGGGACGATCGCGGAGACGGCGAGTCGCGGAGACTGAAGACTGACTGATGCGGAGCGTCGCGTCGTTTTTGAGCGCAGGTAACGCCACGAGTCACGTGTGGCCGTTAGGGGCGCTCGCGGAACTGATCGATAAGTGCGTTTACGAAGCGGAGCGATGCGATTTTGAGAGGCGCGGTGAATCTCGTTTTCGCTCGATTTTCTTCGTTTCGACGCGACGGAACGCGAGACTGACGCGCGCGTTCGCTCTCGCTCGAACGTAGCGCGCAAGACGCGGAGTGTGGAGCCAAAGCCGTACACGTCGACGTCGTAGAGCTTTCTAAAATGGTCGATCCCAAGAATAATGTGGGCATCATCGTTCAAGACGACGGCGTGGGCATGGATCGTCGGCGACTGGTCGGCATGCTGTCGTTTGGTTTTAGCGACAAGGAACACAAGGCTGGGAACGTCGGGCGGTTTGGTATCGGTTTTAAGTCTGGATCGATGCGATTGGCGCGAGACGCGTTGATATTGACGAAAAGAGATGGGTACGCCCACGTCGCGTTCCTGTCACAGACGTTTTTAGATGACGCAGAGCTGGACGACATTCTGATTCCGATGTTTTCGTGGAGGATGGAGCGAGACGCGACGACTGGCGGCAGGGTTTCATACGTCGCGAGCGAACCAGCGAATACGAAAAAATGGGATGAACACATGTCTGTGATCTTGCGATATTCATTCGTACCCTCGGAGCCACAGTTGATGCGAGAGTTGGACAAGATAAGAGGTTCACACGGGACGCGCATCGTACTTTTCAACTTGCGCGATCCGCCCGAGTTGGATTTCACGAGCTACAAGGATGACATTCGTCTGGTGGGGGCTATCCCAGATGACGAGCGAGCGGTGCGCGGACCGATTTTCCAACAATCGCGCGAAGGCCAGCAGGCGTCGATTGATGTGCAGGAAGACTATAGTTTACGTGCTTACATGGAAATTTTGTACCTGAAACCGCGGTGCGAATTCACGCTTCGCGGGCGACCAGTCGTGCCGCGAGACCCGATCGCGCATCTCGCGCGAGAATATTATGTGTTTCCGGAGTACAAGCCGCGAGGCTTGGACGCGGGAATCACGATTCACATCGGATACGCCGCGGATGAAACTTCGAAGAAGTGTGGGTTCCACATTTACAACAAGAACCGATTGATTCGCATGCACCAACGCTTCGGTTCGCAGCTGCAGGCGAACACAATGATGAAGGATATGATCGGTGTCATCGAGGCGGACTCCTTGGAACCGACACACAACAAACAAGCATTCAAGGAGGCCGACATCACCTATCAAAAGTTCAAGCGTCATCTAGTGCAATGCATGCAGGATTATTATTTCGGTATTCAAAGGTATCGTTTAGCCGGCGGCGGCGGCCGCGGCGCGGGAACGACGTCTTTGAAGCAAACGGCGAAGCGACGAAAACGTTTGCACAAGTCTAGCTCGTTCGACGAAGACGATGAAGATGGAGGGAGCGACGGTGCGAATAAGGCTCCAGCGCCGCGCGGTAGGCCGAAAGGCGGACGTGTCGCGACCCCACTTACCCGCATCAAGTCGATTCATCGCTCTCTCATGGTACACAAGAACGCGTACATTTTCTTGCGTCCAGTCGATCCGGTGTACTGGGAGATTCCAGACTACTTCGAAGTCATTAAAAATCCGATGGATCTCGGTACGATTAAAGAACGCATCGATGCGGGGTATTACGACGAGAAAAATGTCGAGGCGTACGCCGCCGACGTTCGACTGGTTTGGTCCAATGCGATGACTTACAACAAAGACGACACGCCAGTGTTCAAGATGGCGCGCATCATGTCAAGAGAGTTTGAGTATCAATGGCAAACTAGAATTGAAGACGAGGAATTCGTGGTTTCTGCGCCAGCGTCGCACGCCGCAGCGGACGCACGCAGGCCGACAAGAACGGAAACGGACACTGGCGACGCGTTCCACTCCGCACCGACGTCCGCACCGACTGCGGTGTCGCGGCGCGAGAATTTAATGCGAGAGGCTCAAGTGCGCACTGCGGTCGATGATCAAACGGTCGAGCCTTCGCCTGCTATTGCCGTTCCTCCACTTTTGGTCAATAAAGTCGCGGCAGCGGCAGATGCAAAGAAAACAGTCACTGAGAAAGAAGAAAGCAATATGGAGCGTCCTGATGTCAAAGCAGAGCCAAACCAGATGGTTCGAGTTCCCAAAGCGCTCTCAACCGTCATCGATGAGAGCTTCTTCAAGATTCTCGAGGAAAAGTTCGTGCAGCTCGAGACAGAACTCGCGGAGGAACGCGCTGCAAATGCGCGTTATATTGATCAGAATATTAAGAGGGGCATCAACGGTTCTTCCACCGTGAGCGTAGAGGAAATGAAATCATACGCAGGAGAGCTCGAAAGATTACGAGTACGCGTGCAAACTCGTGAGTTCCAGCTCGACAGTTCGCGCGCGAAAGTACGCGCTCTGCAAGAGGAGAATGTGCGACTTAGAGATCGGTTGGAGTTGAAGAAGCCGAAAACGACCGCCGCGAAGCCAGTCAGCGAGGTTCGCGAGACGAAATTCACCGTCAGAAACGCGACAGCGAGCGAACTTGAGAAATTGTACGCGTATGTCGAAAAGCACGCGCCCAATATCGACATTCGCGGTCGCGGCTGGCGTGTAGACGTGTTTGAGCGAAAAGGTGGACGTCTTGCGGGGACTTCGTACAAAGAATTCCTCTCACCAAGCGGCCACAAATTACGTTCGATGAAAGAAGTGCTCGCTTACGTGGCGATGATCGATGACTATCGAGCGACTCATTTTGTCGACATGAAATACTCGAAAGGCGACGCCAAACCCACGCAAGAGCAGGGGGGTGCACATCCGCTGCAAACCAAAACGGTTCCGGGCGTACCTGTGGCCGCGCCCGCGCCGATGGACACTGATGACGTGGATGCACCGGCACACGAAGTGCACGCGACTACTTCCATCGAAGGAACCGTCGATGATGCGCATGCACCGGCGCCTGAAGCGCCCGCGACTACGTAGTAACATATATTAGACGCAACCGCCGCGCGCGAAAGCTCAACTAACCGCCGACCACGCCTCCTCAGACCTCGACGACATGCCCGACGGCGTCGACGGCGCGCGCGCGCGCGAATCGAGCGCCGCGTCGAGCGCGCGCGCCGCGACGTCGATTCCGTTCTCGCACCTCACCTACGCCCCGCGAACGAGCGCGAAGGCGACGAACGCCGACGATTGCCTGAGCTGTCGAGTTTTAGGCACGTCCGCCTGCGCCGTGGGCGCGGCGATGGTGACGTGGGAGGTGTACCGAGAACCTCGACGCGTTTTGTCGCATAAGATCGCCATGGGGGCGTTCGCGTCGGCGTTCGTCGCGCTCGGGGTGTACCGGGCGGTGATGTAGGGCGAGAGCGGGACCGTCGCGTCGAGCGTAGCGTAGCAGAAATAGTTGTATTGAATCGATAGCGCGCACTAGGTCTTCTTCTTCATGCACTCCGGCCACTTAGACAAGTCCATGTGCTTGATCGGCGCGAAGGTTTTCCTGTGGTACACGCACGGGCCGTGTTTGTCGATCGCCGCCATGTGCGCCTTGGTGCCGTATCCTTTGTGGTCCTTGAAGCCGTACATCGGAAATTCCTTGTCGATTTCGAGCATCATTCGATCCCGCGTGACCTTGGCGATGATAGACGCGGCGGCGATGGCGACGTTCTTCGCGTCACCTTTCACGATCGCTTCGGCTTTGCCTTCCAGCGGCTTCGGAACGCGATTCCCGTCGATTAACACCCAGTCCACGTTCGGCACGTCGGCGGCGCTTCGGTGCATCGCCTCCATCGTGCACTCCAAAATATTAATCTCATCGATGCGATCTTGATCGATCACGCACACCCCGTACTCGATATCCTTATTCGCCATGAGCTCCTCGAAGATCTCCTCTCTGCCCTCCTCAGTGAGCTGCTTGGAGTCGTTGACGCAGTCGACGACGCAATCCTTCGGCACGAAGCACGCCGCCGCCACCACAGGTCCTGCCAACGGTCCCCGTCCCGCTTCGTCCACGCCTACGACTCGATGACGACCTGCTTCCCAGTGTTTCTTTTCGTGCGAGCGATCGGGGCCGGGGCCGGCCGCTTTCTTCGCGCGCTTCGCCGGCGACGCTTCGAACGACGCCGGTTTTGAAGTCTTTCTCCCGCGCGACGTCGTCTTCTCCGCCTTCGTCGCCTCCGCGCCCGCGCCTTCCGCGGTGTTCGTCGAAGCGCTCGCCGCGTTCTCTTTCGCCTTCGCTTCGACGGCGACCGCGCGCGTGGGCGCGCTCGCGGCGAGGATTTTGTTTTCGCTCATCTTGACACCCTTGACGAGAAAAGCGCCGAGCCCCATCTGCGCCTTCGGTTTGGCGGCGCCGAGAGCGGTTATTTTGTTCGACATCGTGCGTTGTAAGACGATTTGAAATCGCGCGCCGACGCCGAGGAGCATGCGCGAGAATGCGGCTGTCGTCCCGCTCGGCTGTCCCGAGCGAGTTTGAAAACGCGAGGTTGAAAAGGTGAAACGTCTAATTTCAAGCGCTACGAGCGTTTAGCGAACGATTAGTTTTCCACGAACGCATCACTGCGCGGTTTGCATCTGCGCCATGACGAGCCAAGACGTGGCGATCAAACCGAACGTGCACCACCCGAGGACGTCCCAATAAAAGTCGTGCTCGTCGTCCGCCTTATTCGCCCCAGCGCCCATCCCACCGCCGCCGCCCATCCCACCGCCGTACGCCTGCTGATGCGCCGCTTGTTCCGCGAGCTGTCGCTGCAACTCTGCGTGCAAACCTGGCGCTTTATCCGTCATCTCCAGCGCCTTGCGATAAATCTCGTTATTCGGCTCCTCCTCCAGCGCCCGTCGGAAGCACGACTTCGCTTCTTCAAAGTACTTCATCGCCTCGCGCGCTTCCGGGAACAGGAATCCTTGACTCGTCAGCGCGTTTCCCAGGCACCACAGCGCGTCGTGTTTCTTCGGGTTGATCTCCAACGCGCTCTCAAACTTTTCCACCGCCTCCTCGATCATGTCCACGGCCTCTGGGCCCTGTCGAAAGTGCGCCAGCTCCAGCAGCGCGCCGCCCCATCGCGTGAGCACTTGCGCGTCGTGCGGGTTTTGTCTGTGCTCGGCCTCGGCGCGCGCTCGCGCGTCCTCGAAGAAGAGCATGCGCTCGACCTCCTCGCGCGGTAATCCTTCCGCCATCGCGATCGATCGGTTTCCTCCGCGTGCGTCGCGCGCGTCGACGGTCTCGCGTCCCGAGTCGCGAAGTGCGACGGTTTCTTACGATACGCGCTCGCGAACGCGCGCGCGAGGCTTTCGAGGCGCGCGCGAACGCGTCGAACTGTGACGACTCCATCGAGGTTAACGCTGAAATCGCACAGAGCGACGCGCGCGCGGCGCCCATGGCGGTCCTGCTCGAGACCTCGAAAGGGGACATCGTCATCGACCTGTTCGTCGACGACGCCCCGAAGACGTGCCTGAATTTCGTCAAGCTGTGCAAGATGAAGTATTACAACCACTGCAAGTTTTTCGACATTCAAAAGGATTTCATGGCGCAGACGGGCGATCCCACGAACACCGGGCGCGGTGGAGACTCGGTGTTTAAGTTTCTGTACGGCGAGCAAGCGCGGTTCTTCGAGGATGAGATACACGCGACGCGGAAGCATGAAAAGTTTGGAACGGTGAGCATGGCGCCGGCGGCGGAGAACGCGAACGCGTCGCAGTTCATCATCACGACGCGCGCGGGCGCGGTAGACGCGTTGGATGGGACGCGAACGATATTTGGGGAGGTTTCAGAGGGGATGGACGTGTTGAGGGCGATTAATGAGGCGTATTGCGATGAAAGTGGACGACCGTGGCAGAATATTCGCATAAAGCACTGCGTCGTGCTGGACGACCCGTTCGACGATCCCCCGGGGTTCGCCGAACTCGTCCCGGACGCGTCGCCGCCTAGAAAAGAGGACCCCGATGATGATAGGTTAGAGGATGATTTCGATGTCAACGCGGAGATGAATAAGGATGAGGCACAGATTGAAGAGGAGAAGCGTGGGCGCGAGGCGCACAATCGAGCCGTCGTCCTTGAACTCATAGGAGACTTGCCCGATGCGGACGCAAAACCGCCGGAAGAATCGCTCTTTGTGTGCAAATTGAACCCAGTGACTACGGATGAGGATTTAGAAATCATTTTCAGTCGATTTGGTAAGGTATTGTCGTGCGACGTCATTCGTGACTTCAAGACGGGAGCGAGTCTTGGGTACGCCTTCGTTAACTTTGAGCACAAACACGAGGCCGAGCAGGCGTACTTCAAGATGGATAATGTTTTGATCGACGACAGACGCATTCACGTCGACTTTTCGCAATCGATGCATCATCTTTGGAAGAATTTCAAGCGTTTCGGGAAAAACGGTGGGACGGAGGAGGACTTTGACGAGGCGGATGGTAAATCCAGTCGAGGCATGAAGCGCACGTTTCAGGGCGCTGGGCGAACGTTTGAGATCAAATCTAACGCCATGGGTCATATCAGCGGTGGCAATGCGCGTTACGCCATGGTGCAAGACAATAAGAGCGCGGGCAAGCGCGACGACAAGCATCGCGACCGCAAATATTCGCACAGAGACAAAGACGAGCGTCGCGACCGCAAGCGAGACCGGTCGCGATCACGAGACCGCGATCGCAAGCGAGATCGATCGCGATCGAGAGACCGCGATCGCAAGCGTGACCGATCGCGAGACCGAGAACGAGGACGGGACGACGGTCGCTCGCGACGCTAAACGTCGACGTTTCGCCAATCTTTTCACTCAATCGTAGACGCGTTGTAAATCAGTCGCAAAGTAGTTCTAAAGTAATATTTACAGTCATCAGCCGCACCAACGCTACAGTTTCGAACGCGTGACCGATCCCGCCGCGGCAGCGGCGGCGAAACTCTTTTCATGCATCACGCGCTCGCAAATGACTTCGGCGAGACGATACACCTCGCGCCACGCCGAATCCCACGCTTCGATCTTACTCACGTTTGCATTTGCTTCGCGCGCGTCTCGCATGTGTTCATCGATTCGCTGGCACAAATCAAGCTCGATCTCCGACTTTACCCCGACCGCGCTGCGTTGATCGTTGCGTTGAAATGCGCCGAAGCAGTCGCGCGCGAGCTTTTGCGACAAAATACGGCTATCTCCTTCGGCAAATTTGCAGCACTGCAGAAAGTCCGTGTTGTCGAATCCTGTGCCAGACATCAAGGCATACGACCCGACTTCTTGCTTCAGGCGAAACGCGAGATCGATCGCGCCCTCCACGGCTTTTATCTTCGCCACGGCGATGGCTTGGACTAGAACCGCGTCTGGGATTTCGCGTCGCCGCAAGCACTGGCACAATTCATTTTCGCACTGCTTCACGTACGCATCCAAACGATCGATCGTCGCGTAGCCTTCATCGTAAAGCGCGCGCAGTTGAGGTACGTCCGTCAACGCCGGCGAATCACCGCGCATAGTGCAGGGCTTCTGGTCCGAGTACCGCTTCGTGTCGTCGAAGAGTCTGCGCACAAACGTCAACGCCGCCTGCGCCACAGCCACGCGCCCGGTGAACAAACGCTGACCGATCATGTCCATCGTGCGAATCCCTTCTTTTTTCGCCACGTACTCACCGGTACTCGCGTCGACGTCCCCATATTTAGCCAGTAACGACTCCGCGGGCGCGCGAAAGTCGTCGAATCGCACCCAGGCGTTGTCGAGATCGTTACCAGTCGTTTTCAAACCCATATCGCCGACGGTGATCCCTCGCGCCAGACGCCCGAACGCCCCCTCGCGCATCGTCACCAAAAACCCGTGCGGTCCGAAAGATCGACCCTTCACGAACAAATTCGCGACGACGACCGCCGCGTCCGCCGTCAACCCTTGCGAAATCCAATTCTTCGTCCCGCCGTCCCCTTCCCCGCTGTTGATCACGTACCCTCCCGTCTTCCCGTCCCAATCCGCGCGCGTGTGCACCACCAACCCACTGTTCACCCCCGCGAGCCGTTCCGTCAAACAAAAGCACCCCAGCGTCCCGCGCCGTCGCAGCGTCTCCAACCGCGCGCGCTGCGCCTCCGTCCCCAGCGCCGCGCACGTCCCCGCGAACAAGTTATACTGCACCGTGAACCGTATCCAAAATCCCGGTCCCAGCGTCGTCGCGTGCGTCGCCAGCGCGCGGTGCGCGGCGAAGAACCGCGCCGGGTCGTCCTCGACGTCCGTGAACGTCAGCGCGCCGCGCCGCGAGACGAGCGCGCGCAGCGCCTTCGCCGTGCGCCGCGTCGCGCGTTTCGGCGCCTTCGCGAGCGCCCTCGCGACCGCGTGCACATCGGCGTGGTCATCGCGCGTCATCGTTCGACGGCGCGCGACGGCGAATCGATCGCAACGGCCGACCGATCGCACACCCGGGTGTGTTAGGGTTGACGCTTTTTTTATCGCGCGATGACTCCGCGCGATGACGTCGTATTTCGGGGCCACGCACCGCCATCGAGTCTCAGGTCGCCCGCGCGAAATACGCGCATCGCGATGGACACCCGCGTGTGACCTCACGGTCGGTCATCGTGTGCGCAAACAGTGAGACGTCAATTTGCACAGCGCGTTCCAACCGACCGCGACGGCGCCGCGTCGGATTCGCGCGCACATTCGCGCGCACATTCGCGCGCGCGCGCGCCGCGGCGTCGAGATCGCGACGCGAGGGAACCCGTCGATGTCGACGATCGCCGCGGGACGACCGGGACGCGAGACGGGCGTCCGTCTCGCGCGACGCGCGCGAGGGAAGGCGCGCGCGCGAACGAAAGATGGACGACCGGGACGCGCGTTCGCGACGCGCGCGGGCGGGGGGGGGGAGAAGGGGGCGCGACGGCGCGCGGAGAAGACGCGGACGCGGGTTTTACCGCCCGAGGCGCCGGATTTTTTCGTGCGGATGAGTCAGCGGGCGACGGAGCTCGGGGAATTCAACGACGCGTTTTTGGCGAGTTTCGTGACTTCGGCGTGCGTGGGGGCGACGGCGTTTATGTGGGAGCGCGCGTGGAAGGGGCGAGTGTTCGGGAGCGATGCGAGCGATGATGCGAGTAATAGGGGTGGATGGGCGTCGGCGCGAGCGGAGAGCGCGGATGCGTCTTGGGTGGGGGAGTCGCGGGACTTTGACGGGAAGACGTTGCACGGCGTCGACGTGTCGCGATACGCGATTTTCCAAGAACCCGAGGTGAAGCGCGCGCTGGCTTTCGCCGCGTCTTGGCACCGCGGACAGCGCAGAAAGAATGGGGACTCGTACGCCAAGCATTGCGTGGAGTCAGCGAAGATTTTAGCGGCGAATTTACCCGGGAATGGGTCGAGAAGTCGAGACGCCGTGTGCGCGTGCTTGTTGCACGACGTGTTGGACGACACGGCGTGCACGGATGAGACGCTCAAGGCGACGTTCGGGACGCGGGTGTATAATTTGGTGATTCAGGTCTCACGCGTGGGTCAGATGAACGAAGTCATGCGTCGCCGACGACGAGACGTCGACGACGTCGAAGTCAAGGCGAAGCTGAGCGAGGAAGATTTGACTCAGCTGCGCAAGATTTTGTTGCTCATCGTTCGCGACCCGCGGGTGTTTTTGATTAAAATCGCCGACCGTTTGCACAACATGCGAACGATATACGCGATATCAAGCGAGGAAAAGGCGATGGACATCGCCAACGAAACGCTTCGCGTGTGGTGCTCGCTCGCCGAAAAGCTCGGGATGTGGGCCATCAAATCAGAGCTCGAGGATTTGTGCTTCGCCGTGCTCGACCCGGAGAATTTCGACGGCATCATGACGGCGCGATCGAAGGCTTGGAAACCGCGCGCGAAAGACATGAGTGGCCGCGCGCGATCGAGCTCGAAGTCAAAGCAGACGGGGCAAACGGAATCGTCTCCGAGTTCGTTTTTTGGTTTGGACGCTGTGTCGTTTTTCGGCGCCAAGGAGGAAACGGAGAGCGACTCGTTTGACGGAAGCGGGTCACACGATGACGACCGATATGCGCCTTGGCAGTTAGATGTGAAGCATCGCATCGAGAGTATACCTTCTTTCGATTGGTTGTCTACTCGCGAGGGTGATTCGTTGCAAGTCGAAGGATTGACCGCGCTACCTGGGAGCATCGCCGCGTCGCTGAGCACTCTGGACGCGATTCGCGGTCGATTGTGGAGCGAACTTCTCATGGATGGCTATACGACTCAAAGCGATTTGAACATCTCGGTGTCTTCGCGGCTAAAGAGCGCGTACAGCACGTACATGAAGATGAAGCGCAAGAATTTACCATTCGAACGCGTGTGCGACACGCGCGCGATGCGCATCGTCGTCGGTGACGCGAGCACGTCTGAGCGAGGCACAGAACGAGAAATCGACGCATGCTACGCGCTTCTCGACTTGATTCACAAGATGTATCGCCCAATCGAAGGAGAGTATGACGATTACATCACCAACGCCAAGAAAACCGGGTATAGGTCGCTTCACACCGCCATCGGTGGACCCGACGGCGCACCTCTCGAGGTGCAAGTGCGCACGCGTTCGATGCACGACGCCGCTGAGTTTGGTGTCGCTGCCCAATGGATGTACAAAGGGAAGCCCAAGTTCGCTTCGAAGTCGTATCAAGATGCGTCACACACGGACGAAACCCCTTCGGTCGGCGGTGGCGTACAACTCGTGTCAAGCGGGCGCCGAAGTTGTGGCGTCGTCATCGACGCCAATGGCTCGCGCATGCTCGTCGCCGAACCGATGCGTAGTGAGTGGAGTGACGTCGCGGCTTGGATGGCTGATAAACATCACGAAGTGCTCATGAAAGAGGTCATTGCGTCCGGTTTGACCAGCGCCCGTCAAGGCACGAGCGAATTTTTCATCTCTGAGTTTTGCTATTGCGTCGACCAGCGCTGGCATCGCGTCGACAACCTCGGGCACAAGACGCGCGTGACGGCGGAAATTGTCATCGAGGGCGCGGATGATGCAAATGATTCTGACGACGATTTGTCGTCGCTCGACGACGATGACATCGATATGCGGATTCGTCAGCTTCAAACCGTCGCGGGAGAGCTTTTGAACGAATCCATCGACGGCGACGACGCCTCTGGCGAGGACAAGGAAACCTTGCTGAGCAACTGGTCCGCCACCGCCGCAGAGATTGAAAAGCGCAAGCGCATCGCCCGCGCGAAACAAACTCAGCTCGCCCGCGAAGAGCGCTGGCGTCGTGGCGAAGAAGAAGCGCCGGCGCTCAATATCCTCATGGCTGGAAAGCGCACCACTCCCAAGCCGAGCAAAGGCATCTTCCAAACCGAAGAAGCCGCGAAATTCGAAGCCGAAGTTGCGCTGAAGAACCCGTCCGCCAAACTTCCCAATGTCGATCTCAACAACGACGGCGTCATGGTCATCACTTGGAAAGATGATTTACCCGAAGTTCGCAGCGTCCGACGCGGGTCAACCGTGGCGGAAATTCGTGCAGAAGCCGCGTCTTCCGCCGACGCCGACGCGCGCGTCAACGTAAACATGGTCATGGTGCCGCCGTCCACAAAGTTAAAAGACGGCGACATGATCTTCTTATCCTCCGACGGCGACACCAAGGCTCGAGAACACGTGTCTTAATTTTCTTGCATTCACCTTGTAGTTTACTTAGTTTTGTTTCCGTTGTACAGACGATATTCTGTCTCTTCGACTGTCGCCAACCAACCCTCCCGCGCGTTGCGCCATTGGACGACGCCTCACCGAACCGCTCGCGCGCGATGCCTCCTGCGCGCATCGCCACGCGCGTCACGAGATACGTCATGCACCGACACGCCGTCGACGCGCGCGCGCGACGCGCGTCGGCGACGCACGGCGCGTCGGCGTCGCCGCGAGTCGCCCAACAAACCTCGACGCGCAGCGCGACTTCGTGCCGCGTGCGCGCGATGCGCGCGCCCGAGTGCGCGTTCAGTGGCGCCGCACCGCGCATAAACGCGCGACTCGCGCGTGAGAGCGACGCGCGCGGACGCCGAGACGACCGACGGGACGTTCGAAGGTTCGGGACGGTGAACGGCGGCGCGGCGGCGAGCGTGGCGAACGATTTGGTTGACTTTTTGAACGATTCATGGACGGCGCATCACGCCACGGAGGCGTCGGTGAAGCTTTTAGAAGCTGCAGGATACTCCAAGATCAGTGAAAGCGTAGAGTGGGGGGATCTGAAGAGAAATGGAAAGTATTACGTGACGCGAAACCAAAGCGCGTTGGTGGCGTTCGCCGTGGGCGGGGCGTACGAACCGGGTAACGGGTTCAACGTTGTCGCCGCGCACACCGATTCGCCGTGCCCGAAGTTGAAACCGGTGTCAAAAATTAAAAAAGGTGGTTTCATGCAAGTGGGCGTGCAGACGTATGGCGGGGGGTTGTGGCACACGTGGTTCGACCGCGATTTGAGCGTCGCGGGGCGAGTGCTCGTCAAACGAGACGGAAAGTTGGCGCACGAGTTGGTGCGCATCGATCGACCGATCATTCGCATTCCCACGCTCGCGATTCATCTTGATCGTGAAATCTCGACGAATGGGTTCAAACCGAACACGGAGACGAATTTTGCGCCGATTCTTGCCACCGCGATCAAAGGCGAACTCGAGGAAAAGGTGGCCAACGACGGCGGCGCCCATCACGCTCTTTTACTCGCCGTTCTCGCGGAAGAGCTCGGGTGCGCACCAGGCGATATCGCTGACTTTGAACTGAATGTTTGTGACACGCAGCCATCCGTCATCGGTGGCGCGGCGCGCGAGTTTATTTTTTCGGGACGATTGGACAACTTGGCGTCGAGCTATTGCGGCGTTCGGGCTTTAATCGAAGCCACGAGCGCGGCGGCGCTCGCCGAGCAAACCGGCGTGCAAATGGTGGCGCTGTTCGACAACGAGGAGGTTGGAAGCTCGTCATTTTATGGCGGCGGATCACCGATGATGTTTGAATCCATCAAACGCGCGGCGTCGGCGCTTAGTAAGGCGGCGCCGAACCAAGGCGGCGAAGGTCTCGTCGAACGCACCGTGCGCAACTCTTTCCTCGTCAGCGCCGACATGGCGCACGCGTTGCACCCGAATTATATGGATAAGCACGAAGATAATCATCAACCAAAGATGCACAAGGGCATGGTGGTGAAGCACAACGCCAACCAGCGATACGCGACGACAGCGGTGACGTCTTACTTGTTTCGTGAGTGCGCCAAGATGGAAAACGTTCCGACGCAAGACTTTGTGGTGCGCAACGACATGGGATGTGGTTCCACAATCGGTCCGATCATCGCCGCCGGCGTCGGCATCCGCACCGTAGACGTGGGTATCCCTCAACTAAGCATGCACTCCGTGCGCGAGATGTGCGGCACGGAAGACATCGATATCTGTTTCAAACACTTCACGGCGTTTTATAAAAATTTTTCGAAAGTCGACGAAACGGTGACCGTCGATGGATGAATTGATCATTTTCTTTTATTCAACAAGTTTGTAACTGATGTACACATTCTCTAATCTCCTTGGTAATTCTCCAAGTGTTTTTTCGTATTGAATCGCGAGACTTCAATCTCGTTGACGTAAATGTGCTGTAAGCACGACGGCTCGTTCCAATTCACGTTTTTCGGCGCCGAGATGTGCGCCTCGATGAATTTCTTGCTCACCTGCACGGCCAATCTTGACGTAGCCTGCAAATCGGGCCAGTCGGGCCAGCCGTTGTCGAGCGCGACGCCGCGATGGGGCACGTCGTCGTCGTCGATTTGAAAGCTCCTACGCGCGGCGGCGTCGGGCACCAGCACTACGGTGGAGTCGCTGTGCACGAGCGACGGGTGACGCTGGTATAACACGAAATCTGCACCGTATTGTAATCCGCTGCGCGGTAACCAACCCGTGAGTCTGAAGTGCACCGTCGCCGCGCACTTTAATGCGAACGCGTGCCCACAATCGCGTCGAAACACGCGCCAAAGCGTCTCGCAGTCCATCTCCCGCGTCCCTAACCCGAGCCGAATTTCCCGCGCCGCGTCTTCGTCCCCGTCCTCGCTCACCACTAAACACCGCAAAAACGCGCACATGTAATACGCATCCTCGCAGCAGACTCGTATCACGAGTTCGTTTCCGGCCCCATTCGGCGTCAACGGCACGCCAATCTCCGTCCCCGCGCGCGCTCTTCGCCCCAAACACGTCTGCTCCAACAGATACCCCAACCGCCGCGTCGCCCCGATCCAAACCTGCCCCCTCGCGCGCGTCCCTCGCACCACGCCGAACTCCCGAATCAGCGACTCCACCAATTGTTCGGGTCTCTTATGTTTCAGCGCCGCTCTCCGTTTCCCTCGCTTCCACTTCACGTCCCGATCCCCCGTTTCCCTCCCTCGCGGCATCGCTCGCCGCGTTCACCGTCGCGTTCAGATGATCCCGCAGCACCGCCTCTTCGAGCTGCAGGTTCAACAACCGTCCGAACAGGTACTGTCGCGTCTCTTTCACGCTCTCTTTCTCCCGTCGCAGCGCTTCGAGGACGCGATCGCACCCGGCTTTGCCCTGAAGTCGGTACTTTTCTCGCGCCGATTCCGCCGCGCCCTCGTCGTAGTCGCGCTCGACGCGCTCGTCGTCCGACGTCCGCGCGCTCGGTTCCGACGGCGCGGGAGACGCCGCGCGCTCGTCGCTTTCGCTCGCGTCGGGCGCGGGTCCGGGCGATGGTTTGCGCACGCTCGTCGGGAACATGTATCGATCGATCGATCGATCGCGCGCCGAGCTGTGGCGCGAACGCGAGGCGAGGCGAGACGCGAGCGGAGCGAACGACGGCGACGGCGACCGCGACGACGCGAGCGAACGCGCGGGTCGAGCGATGACGATGGGAAAACACGATTTCATTCGTCGCGCGACGCGAGACGCGTCGATCGAGACTCGCGGAGATGGTTTAAAATTGCCCGAGTCGAGTCGCGAGCGCCGAACGGAACGGAATCGAATCGAACCGAATCGAATCGAATCGAATCGAATCGAATCGAATCGAATCGAATCGAATCGACGCCGTCCGAGTCGTCGACGATTCAAAACCGCGATCAATCCAATCCCGAGATCGACCCCGTCGCGCCCGTCGACGGCGGTCGTTCGCCCGGCAGGTACCCGTACTTGGCCTTGAACGCGCGCTCGTACCTCGCGCGCTGCTTCCTTCGCTTCGTCTCCGGGTTCAGCGACCCTCCCGGTCGTTTATACTCCCACAGCGCCCACGATCCGATGACCAACAGAATTACCAACCCCCACGCGCTCGGTTGTCCCTCGTCGCCGGGATTCCATCCGTCGTCCCACGCCTCCTCGTCGTCGTCGTCGTCGCGCGGCGGTTGCCCGTCGCCGCCGTACCCAAACTTTCTCTGCTCCGTCGTCTCCATGCGCAGCGGCGCCGCCCCGGGTCCGCGCGAGCCGCCGGGCGAGGACGATCCCTTCAGCGGGAACCCCTTCGGCGCGCTCGACGCGCCGTCGGCGTCGTCGTCGCGCTTCGCCGCGACGATTCGTCCGCGCGGTGCGGCGCATCTTCGGCGGCGCGCGTCGACGCGCGCGACGATCGCGACGCGCGACGCGCGCGCGGGCGCGACGGAGGCGAGCATCGCGCGCGTCTGCGCGCGAGTCGGACGTGCGCGGGCGCGTCGGCGACGCGCAGTGCGGCGAATCGCGATCGCGGCGGGAAGGGTCGAATCGACGTCGTCGTCGCCGCATCGCGACGCGCGGCGCGGGACCGAGCGCGCGCGACGATGGCGACGACGCGCGCGACGATGGCGGCGACGACGGCGGCGCGCGGGCGCGGGCGCGCGCGCGAGCGCGACGCGACGCGACGACGACGCGCGGTCGGGGTTTCGCGCGCGACGACGACGACGACGACGCGACGACGATGGGAGACGCGCGCGGTGCCGACGGGCGAGGCGATGGAGATCGCGACGTCGCAGCTCGCGGGAGGGCTGGAGACGGCGCGCGCGGTCGTCGGCGCGGCGACGGTGGCGCTCATCATGTTTCAGGGGCCGAAGGGCGACGGCGTGGTGAACTCGCTGAACGAATCGCGAATGTTCGGGAGCGCGAGCAAGGCGAAGAGCGCGGTGGATTACGTGACGTATGGGTTGATATTTGGATTCATAGCGATGTCCGCGGTGCTCGCGGCGAGCGGGTAGGCGGGCGCGGGAGGTTGTAAAGAGAGCGCGAATTTTTTGTTTGCGATTTTTCAGACGCCGAGCTAGCGGCGTCGAGAGCTAATTTTTGTCGACGTTTCGATTCGATCGCGCGGACGCGCGGGTTGACGTGGTTTTGGGCTCGGGCTTGGGCTTGGGCGGTTCTTTGGCTTCTTCGGCGACGGCGAAGCGACGCGGTCGCTCGAATACTGCGACAAGTCCAAGTCAGCGAAATCGGCGTCATCGCCGTCGTCGAGTTTAGGTTCCGGGTCGGAAACCGCGTTGTCGTGCTGACCATCGTCGTAATCCACGATGACGTCTCCCAACGCCTCCTCGCGAGTTCTCTTGAGAATCATCGCCGCGACTTCGGATCCCGAGGCGTTGGTGAGATTTTTCACCGCGTCTCCGAGACGTTTCGAGCGGAATTTCGCCACTCGCGAGCTCAC
>Ga0257114_1000328_pt1 | contig 36847 bp, 34 predicted proteins | sample SI112_10mmetaG_FD_190149 | JGI IMG/M metagenome (GOLD analysis project Ga0257114, IMG submission 190149) | Marine microbial communities from Saanich Inlet, British Columbia, Canada - SI112_10m | ecosystem: Environmental > Aquatic > Marine > Inlet | place: Canada: British Columbia | collected...
AATAGACTTGTTTCATCTTTAGATTTCTTGCTAAAAGATTTTCTATTTCTTGTAAATAATTTACTCCTATGTTACTTGCCCGAAGATTTAAAGTTGTAACTGTGTTATTATTCTCTAATGCTTCTAACAATGCTTTAGCCCCTTCATCTCCTATGTTATTTCTATAAAGATATAAAGTTGTAACTGTGTCATTATTCTTTAATGCTTTTGCCAATGCTTTAGCCCCTTCAACTCCTATGTTATTTCGCCCAAGATATAAAGTTGTAACTGTGTTATTCTTCTTTAATGCTTCTGACAATGCTTTAACCCCTTCATCTCCTATGTTATTTCCATAAAGATATAAAGTTGTAACTGTGTCATTATTCTTTAATGCTTCTGACAATGCTTTAGCCCCTTCATCTCCTATGTTATTTCCATAAAGATTTAAAGTTGTAACTGTGTTATTCTTCTTTAATGCTTCTGACAATGCTTTAGCCCCTTCAACTCCTATGTTATTTCGCCCAAGATTTAAAGTTGTAACTGTGTTATTCTTCTTTAATGCTTCTGACAATGCTTTAGCTCCTTCATCTCCTATGTTATTTCCCTCAAGATTTAAAGTTGTAACTGTGTTATTATTCTTTAATGCTTCTGACAATGCTTTAGCTCCTTCATCTCCTATTTTATTTCCCCCAAGATATAAACCTGTAACTGTGTTATTATTCTTTAATGCTTCTAAAGCTGTTTGTAAATTTCGTATCATATTATTTATCAAAAGAATTACCTGACCTTTAGATCGAGGTTAAAAATATAGTTATATCATATTTTTTAAGATGATTGCAAGAGGAAAACGGAGCGGAGCGACTTATTTTAATCAGGAAATGATTTAAATTCAGGAGATATAAATGTTATTATGTTACAGAAGGCACTGATACATCTGTTAGAAAATCTAGTTCTTGCATTTAATGTAAAATTACCATTTATAATAAAAAATGCCGCTAATGGTTGCTTCATTTTTTAATGGGGCAATGCCAGTAAATTCTAATAATTTCAAATCATTTTCCAGAAAGAAATTGACTGATTTTTGATAACCCTTTTCTAAATTGTCAAAAATTATTATACCATTTTCTTTCAAATAATTTAATACTAATTTACTGCAAGCATTTCTTCTTTTACCATCTATTATTATAATATCATATTTTTTATCAAATTTAGTGATTTCTTCTGGATATAAATCAAGATTTTCCTGTAAAATTAAAGTGGCATTTTTGGGTTGAATATTTTTGAGATAATTATGCCAATTGGGGTTATTATCAATTGAAATAATATTTTTGCAATTTTTGGCAAATTTTAAAGTTGAATGTCCAGAACCATATTCAAAAATTTCTAAATTTGCTGTGAGTTTTTTTTCTAAGAAAGATATGAATGGGTAATTGAACCAAAATTGTGGATTGCCATCCTTATCAATTGGTTTATTTACTTCCCATGATTGATACCAACCTAGATTTTCTAGATATGGGATTTTACATTCTTTCATCTGATCTTAATAAAAGTTTTGGTGCTGAAGGTGGGGTGAGTGGCATAATTTCTTGAAGTTCACAAATCAATTTCTCCATGTTTGGCGTTGCTTCTTTATATTTTATTGTTGAAGATAGGCTATTTTGCAATATTTGTAAACTGATTGGTGATTCTGATACTTGTCTTGTAATTGGTGATGAACCATTTTTGTTACATTCATCAAAAAATGATGCTAGTTTTTGTTTATAGTCATTATCATTTATTTCAATAATTTTTGATCGACCTGATGCTGTATTTTTTGGAGAAGTAATCATAGAATATTTTCCTTTATCTCCAACGATAATACTCACACCTTCTAATTCCCCACAATTATGATGTAGATTTTTGAGAATTTGAGTTGCAGCATCACTCTCAATATCATATATTTTATCATCAGATTTTTTTCTTCTACGGCAGCATAAGAGCATATTTGGGATGTTAGTAGCTCCTCTTGCACTAAATGTGGCAGCCGTTACCTCTTCCATTGAGTGGCCTATAATACCATTTCCCATCCAAAAAACTATGTTAAAATTTTAAATGGGAAATGGTATAATATCAAGGGTTTTATCTAGCAAGACTTCAGATATTTTTTCAGATTTATAATCTGCAGGCTTTAATATGTTATTAATAATTATTAATGTTGTAACGCCAAGTAGGGTAATACCATTTCCCACCTTTAATAATAGGAAATTAACAGTAAATCTAACTTCATCTTTTTAACCCTAAATCATCAAAAAGCCTTGTGTCCTATTAATATAGGACAGTCATTTTTTAATAATTTATGATTAAAAATATTTTACTTTTAAATTATATCTTTAAGTAAAAGTTGCAAATTACTCAGAATTTTTTCAAAATTCTTGCGTCATTTGTGTTATATCTACTATTAAAGATGGGAATTGGTATAACAGTAAATATTGTTTTACTAGCAGTAAATGATGTATAGATTGAGTTGGAAATATTGGCAACAATATCTGAGTTATTATCATGATCTGCTTGAGTAATTAAACTATTATTGCTACTGTGAGAACCTCTTCTATTTCAGGAGGCATTATAATTCTTTAAAATTTCTAAATAAATATCTCTAAGTAATTCAATTTCTGATATTTCAATATTTTCATCAATTTGATGAGCTGTTTTATTAACTAATCCACATTCAATTACTGCACTATAATCTTTGATAAATCTGGCATCAGAAGTGCCGCCTGTTGTGCTTAATTCTGGCTCTTTACCAGTGATATTTTTTATAGAATTAATAACTAAATTTTGTAAATCCTTATTATTACTTAAAAAAGATTCACCACTTACTCGATAATTCATTTCATATTTTAGGGCACTATGATCTAAAATATATTTTACCCAATCAATTAATTTTTTAGAACTCCACTCATCATTAAATCTAATATTAAATCTGGCATTTGCCATTCCTGAAATTACATTATTTGAGCCAATATCATTAGAAATGTGAGTTACTTCCAAATTTGATGGATCAAAATATTTATTACCCTCATCTAATTTATAATCTTTAAGAATCTTCAAGATATTAACTAATTCCGTAATTGGATTTAAAGCATTATGGGGATAAGCCACATGTCCTTGCTTGCCAATGAGTTTAATATCAAAATTAATGCTACCTCTTCTACCAATTTTTACCATTTGACCAGTTTTTTCTGGATTTGTTGGCTCACCAACCAAGCAATGGCTCATTTTGTGATTATTTTTCTCCATCCATTGCAGCATTTTTTTAGTGCCATTTATTGCATCACCCTCTTCATCACCTGTTATTAAAAAACCAATGCCAAAATTTGGGTTGTTTTTTTCTAAAAATTCTTCAACAGCAATGATAAAGGCAGCAACAGCACCTTTCATATCAACCATACCACGGCCATAGATTTTTCCATCTAAAATTTCTGCTGCAAAGGGATCAAATTGCCATTTTGTTAAATCACCAATTGCAACAACATCTGTATGACCTGCGAAATAGAGGATATTTTTAGAATTTTTAGAATTTAAAATAGCATGAAGATTGTCAACATCATAGGAGTTGTCATCAGAAAAAACCATTCTTTGGCAGCGAAATCCTAAATTTGTTAATTTATCAGATAATAAATCTAAAGAACCATGATCTTTTTCGCCCGTAATTGATTTTTGCTGAATTAATTTTTGTGTAAATTTTGCTAAATTTTCTGCCATTATTTTTACTTTTTTATCACTTTCAATCTAACTTAACTCCGCTTATGGAGGAGTCGAAGCAAATTGTTGCTTCGGTGGGGGTAGATGATAATATCATAAACTATCTGCAATCCTATCTGCCACCTGATTAATCACCTGCTCATCTTCACCCTCAACCATAATGCGAATTAAATTTTCTGTACCAGATTTTCTAACTAAAACCCTACCTCTATTAGCTAAATTTTCCTTCTCTTCTTCAATTAAATTTAATATTTCTTGATTTTCTAATGGATTGCTACCATCAAATTTTACATTTTTTAAAATTTGTGGTGCTGGTTCAAAAATATCAGCAATTTGGCTTAATTTATTACCATTGGAAATCATTAGAGAAACAATTTGTAAGGCCGAAACTAACCCATCACCAGTGCTAGAATGATCAGATAATATGATATGGCCAGATTGCTCACCACCAAAATTACAGCGAAGTTCTTTAATTTTTTCCATCACATAACGATCACCAATCCCAACCCGAACCATATTAATACCATGATAGTTTAAATATTGACCTAAAGCCATATTAGACATATGGGTAACTACTACAATATCTTTTTTTAACTTACCTTCAAGATGGAGTTTATTAGCGATAAGACCAATTAATTTATCACCATCAATAATTTGTCCCTTTTCATCACAAATTACTACCCTATCAGCATCACCATCAAGGGCAATTCCAATATCTGCCTTTTCTTCTAAAACTTTATTTTGCAATAATTGTGGTTTGGTTGAGCCACAATTTTGATTAATATTAGAGCCATTTGGTTGATTGCCAATTGCAATTATTTCAGATCCTAATTCCCAAAAAATACGAGAAGCAATATCATAGGCAGCGCCATTAGCAGCATCAATTACAATTTTTAGATTATCTAAGGATAGATTTTTGGGAATTGTATTTTTAACAAATTCCATATAGCGATCTTTGGCTTCTTTAATACGAGAAGCGGTGCCAATTTTATCAGCAGGGCTGAGATATTGATTTAAATCGCCATCAATCATTTCTTCAATTTCCTTTTCAGTTTGATCATCTAATTTTGAACCATTACGATCAAAAATTTTAATACCATTGTCATGATAAGGATTGTGAGAGGCAGAAATCATGATACCAATATCAGCACGAAGAGATTTAATAAGCATAGGAATTGCTGGCGTTGGGACTGGGCCAACCAAAAAAACATCAATACCAACTGCAACCATACCAGCAGTTAGTGCATTTTCTATCATATAGCCAGAAAGACGAGTATCTTTACCAATTATAATACGATGACGATGATTGCCATCCTTAAGCTTTGCACCAACAGCCATACCAACTTTCAACGCCATATCCGCTGTCATAGGGAATTTATTAGCAACTCCTCTAATACCGTCAGTACCGAAATATTTTCTCATTTATCGAGCAAATTTATGAGATCTTTTGATCTTTTTTTGTAATTGTAAAATACCATAAAGTAGAGCCTCAGCAGTTGGAGGACAACCAGGAACATAAATATCAACTGGAACAATACGATCACAACCACGTACCACACTATAAGAATAATGATAATAACCACCGCCATTAGCACAACTTCCCATAGAAATTACATATTTGGGATCGGCCATTTGATCATAAACTTTACGAAGTGCCGGTGCCATTTTATTGGTTAAAGTACCAGCAACAATCATAACATCAGACTGTCTTGGTGAAGGACGAAACATGACACCAAAACGGTCAAGATCATAGCGACTAGCGCCAGCCTGCATCATTTCTACGGCGCAACATGCCAAACCAAAGGTCATTGGCCATAATGATCCGGTTCTTGCCCAATTGACTAAATTATCCATTTGAGCCAAAACAAAACCACGATTTTTAATCTCATCTAAAGGTGCTTTTAATAAAGCATCCTGATTTAAAGGTGTTTTTAATTGTTCCATATTTTACTTTCTATAAATCTAACTCTTAATATTAAACTCATATTTAATGCTTCAAATTTGCGTTTTAGATTCGTTTGAGAGAACTCGTAATATTAGGATATATTTCGATTTGAACAAATGAAAAATAAAATAAAAATTCGAGGCATTAAATTATTTCCAGTCAAGTGCTCCCTTCTTCCACTCATAGACAAAGCCAATTGTCAGAACAGTCAAAAAGATTATCATTGACCAAAAGCCCTCAAAACCAATATCTCTAAGTGACAATGCCCAAGGGAAAAGCAGAGCGATTTCAAGATCAAAAATGATAAATAAAATTGCAACTAAGTAAAATTGCACATTAAATTTGTTACGAACATTACCTACAGCTTCAAAACCACATTCATAGGGTGAGTTTTTTTCTTCATCGGCACGGATTTTTTTGGTTAAAAAAGGTATGATAATTACAGCAGCTGATAGGCCAATGGCAATTCCTAAGAATATTAGGATTGGCAAATATTGTAATAAAGGATCGGTCATGTTTTTTTACTTAATATTGTTAAAATTTTTGCATCCACCCCCATCATAATCATTTTACGATTCATAAAAGCTCTTTTTCGCTTTTATCCCACTTGGAAGGAGTTTGGGCTTGTGTTAAAATTTCAGATTGCAATTCTTTGCTATAAAAATTTGATTTAATATTTTTCTCTAATTTTAACGCTTTAGAGAAGTTTTTATTGTTAATTTGTTTTAAAATATTAGCTATTTTAGCTATAAATTTTGTTTGTTCCTTATTTAATTTTCTCTCTAATCTTACTGGATTATGATAAATTATTTGTTTTAAATGAGTTCTCAAATAATTCACCCTTAAAATAAGGCTAAAAATTAGATAGAAAATAAAATATATGAAAATTAATGCAGAAATAAAGAATGTTACTGAGCTGGTGATTTTATAGTCAGAAAATAAAATATCGACCCTACCACCTAAATCAATTAGCCATGATAGAAATAAAACTATAAGAAATATTATGGATATTAATAGAATATTCCTAAACATGAGTGTGTTGATTAATCTATAACATCTAAATTTTCATTTACAAAAAGATTTTCTGTATTTTTGCCTTTTCTAGTTTCTTCCTCCTCTGCGATTGGTTCAATGATTTCTGATTGATAAATATTATCGCCAGCAGCAATATTTTTTTTGATTTGTTTAATATTTAATTCACCAGCAGCAATTTCAGCAAGAGAAATAATTGGAGATTTGACAGATTTATCATGATTTGTTGGTGCTCCAGATAAAATTTCCTTAGCTCTTTTGCTTGCAACTAAACATTTTTCGAATCTATTTTCTATAATTTCTTGCTTATTTTCATCATTTATGTTACTCATAATTATTTTTTATTTAAAATTATCTTATTTATCACCGATATATTAGAGAATTATAATGTTTTTTTCAAGAATTATTATGAATCATCTAAATCCCAATTTAAATCAATTTACTTTTATCTTTACATTATATATGATAAATATGATAAATGATATTATTTCTATTAATTAATATTGAGAATGTCTATTATTATTCACAAGGAAGAAGATTTTGCAAAAATGCGTGAAGCTGGCCGTTTAGCTGCTGAAATTTTAGATTATATTGGTGATTTTGTCAAAGTTGGAGTAACAACTAATGAATTAAATGATTTATGTCATAATAAAATCATTGAAAATGGTGCTATTCCTGCGCCTCTTAATTATAAGGGTTTTCCAAAATCAATCTGCACCTCAATTAATCATGTGATTTGCCATGGTATTCCAAGTGATAAAAAACTAAAAAATGGCGATATGATTAATATTGATGTCACCGTTATTCTTGATGGCTGGCATGGCGATACTAGCCGCATTTATTATGCTGGTAAACCAACAATTAAGGCCCAAAGACTTTGTGCTACAACTTATGAAGCTATGATGCTGGGTATTGAGCAAGTTAGGCCAGGTGCAACTTTAGGTGATATTGGTCATGTCATTCAGAAATATTCTGAAGATGCTGGCTATTCTGTAGTTCGTGATTATTGCGGTCATGGTATTGGTAGGGTTTTCCATACTGAGCCAAATGTTGTGCATTATGGTCAGCCAAATACTGGTGTAATTTTAAAAGAAGGAATGTTTTTTACCATTGAACCAATGATTAATGAAGGTAAAAAAGAAACAATTTTAAGTAAGCATGATAATTGGACTGTTACCACCAGAGACAAATCCCTCTCAGCACAATTTGAACACACAATAGGTGTAACAAAGGGTGGATATGAGATTTTTACTAAATCACCAAAGGGTTTGGATCATCCAAGTTAATTATATCACATATATAAATGATTTGATTAAATTTTGCACCAGTCTGGTGCAAAATTGCAAAATGAATATTTTATTAATGATAAAATAGGAATTTTTCCTCCACCCCTTGTCATTTTTTAAAAAGTGATTATATCAATATCATCAAGTTACAATAGTGGCGTTTATACCATTTCCAAACTTTAAAGTGTTTTTTGTTGCTAAAGGGTATCGGATTTTTAACCATAATTTTTATGAGATAATACTGGTTGTATTTTCTCATAAAAATTATGGTTAAAATTGTCTATTATATTTAGCAACCAAAGGGCTGTGGTAAATTTGCTTAAATTTACCTACAGCAAAAGTCGCTTTAAAGATAGGAAATGGTATTATTTTAATTTATTTATTTTAATTATGGGAAAAATAATAGGTATTGATCTAGGAACCACCAATTCTTGCGTAGCAATAATGGATGGTAGTGAAGCAAAAGTTATTGAAAATTTAGAAGGTAAGAGAACTACCCCTTCAATTATTGGTTTTGTTAAGGATTCTGACGAAATTATTGTTGGTGATCCAGCAAAAAGGCAGTCCGTTACAAATCCAGAAAATACAATTTTTGGTATTAAAAGATTAATCGGTCGTCGTTTTGATGATCCATTAACTAAGAAAGATCAAGAATTGGTTCCTTATAAAATTGTCAAATCTAGCAATGGTGATGCCTGGGTTGAGGTTAAGAAAAAAAAATTCTCTCCAAGTCAAATTTCAGCTAATACTTTAACTAAAATGAAGGAATCGGCTGAGAAATATCTTGGTGAAAAAGTTACAGAAGCTGTGATTACTGTTCCGGCTTATTTTAATGATTCACAAAGACAAGCAACAAAAGATGCTGGTAAAATTGCTGGTTTAGATGTTAAAAGAATCATTAATGAGCCAACCGCTGCTGCTCTTGCTTATGGTTTAGATAAAAAAGAAGGTCAAACAATTGCGGTTTATGATCTTGGTGGTGGTACTTTTGATGTTTCTATCCTTGAAATTGGTGATGGTGTTTTTGAAGTAAAAGCTACAAATGGTGATACTTTCCTTGGTGGTGAGGATTTTGATATGAGAATTTTAGAATTTTTACAAGCAGAATTTAAAAAAGATTGCGATGTCGATTTATCAAAAGATCCTTCTGCTTTACAAAGACTGAAAGAAGCTGCGGAAAAGGCAAAAATTGAGCTTTCTTCAACTACAGAAACTGAAATTAACTTACCTTATATTACTGCTGATGCTTCTGGTCCTAAACATTTAAATGTTAAATTAACTAGAGCAAAATTAGAGCAATTAGTTGATAATCTTCTAAAAAGAACTATTGAGCCTTGCAAAAAAGCTCTTAAAGATGCTGATTTATCTGCTAATGAAATTGATGAGGTAGTTTTGGTTGGTGGTATGACTAGAATGCCAAAAGTTACTGAAACTGTCAAAAATTTCTTTGGTAAAGAGCCAAATAAGGGCGTTAATCCAGATGAGGTTGTGGCTCTTGGTGCTGCTACTCAAGCTGGTGTTTTACAAGGTGATGTAAAGGATGTACTTCTTCTTGATGTTACTCCTTTATCACTTGGTATTGAAACTGCTGGTGGTGTATTTACGCGTTTAATTGATCGTAATACAACAATTCCAACTAATAAGAGTCAGGTTTTTTCAACTTATGCCGATAATCAAACTGCAGTTACAATTAAGGTTGCTCAAGGTGAAAGAGAATTAGCTGCTCATAATAAATTATTAGGTGAGTTTAATTTAGAAGGTATTGCTCCTGCTCCAAGAGGTGTGCCACAAATTGAAGTAACTTTTGATATTGATGCTAATGGTGTGGTTAATGTATCTGCTAAAGATAAGGCAACTGGTAAAGAGCATAGCGTTAAAATTCAATCTTCTGGTGGTCTTTCTGATGATGAGATCGAAAAAATGGTAAAAGATGCCGAGGCTAATAGTGAGGCTGATAAGGAGAAAAAAGACCTTATTGAAGCTAAAAATAATGCTGATAGCCTTGTCTATTCTACCGAAAAAAGTTTAGAAGAGCATAAGGATAAGATTGATGATGCAACAAAATCTGATATTGAGGAGAAAATTAAAGATCTTAAGGAATTAATTGTAAAAGAAGATGCAAAAGCTGAAGAAATAAAGGCTAAAACTGATGAATTAACTCAATCTTCTATGAAATTAGGTGAGGCAATTTATAAGCAGCAGCAAGAAACAGCTGGTGCTGCTGGGGTTGATCCTTCTGCTACTGAATCTGGTGATGTTAAAACAGCAAATGATGATGTTGTTGATGCTGAATATGAAGAAGTAAAAGAGGAGGAGGATAAAAAGTAATTTAAGCTTAACTTAGTTAGCTATATATTAGGACTCTCTTTACAAATTTGACTCTTAAAAAAGCATATTATGTTTTAAATTGCTTTTTTAAGAGGAGTATTATAGCAATTATTTTTGATTCTGGATTATTTATTTTTCTATTTTATCATTAAATCTAAGGAAAGATCAAAATATTATAATATTAATCAATGTTAAAAGAACCAGAAATTACAGAAAAACTAATTGCAGATCATAATTTAACTTCTGAGGAATATCAAAAAATTCTTGAAATTCAAAATCGCATTCCAACTTTTACCGAGCTAGGCATTTTTTCTGCCATGTGGAGTGAGCATTGCTCTTACAAATCTACTAAAAAATGGCTAAAAACCATGCATAGTAAAGAGGATTGGGTAATTTGTGGTCCTGGGGAAAATGCTGGTGTTATTGATATTGGTGATGGTGATGCTGTGATTTTTAAGATGGAATCACATAATCACCCTTCTTTTATTGAGCCATTTCAAGGTGCTGCAACTGGTGTTGGCGGTATTTTGCGTGATGTTTTTACCATGGGTGCTCGTCCCATTGCTAATATTAATTCCTTAAGATTTGGTGATATTAACCATAAAAAAACCAAGGAATTGGTTAATGGTGTAGTTTCTGGTATTAGCCATTATGGTAATTCAATTGGTGTGCCAACTATTGGTGGTGAGGTAACTTTTGATAAAAGTTATGATGGTAATATTTTGGTAAATGCTATGTCGGTTGGTATTGCTAAACAGGATAAAATATTTTATAGTGCTGCTAGTAATATTGGTGCTCCTGTGGTTTATATTGGTTCTAAAACTGGCCGCGATGGTATTAATGGTGCTGTAATGGCCTCGGATGAATTTAAGGAAGGTGATGAAGATAAAAGACCAACCGTCCAAGTTGGTGATCCTTTTACCGAAAAACTATTATTAGAAGCTTGTATGGAATTGATGCAGGATGATATTATCCTTTCAATTCAGGATATGGGGGCAGCAGGATTAACCTCTTCTTCATTTGAAATGTCGGGCAAGGGTGGCACAGGTATTGAGCTAGATTTAGAAAAAGTACCTCAGAGGGAGAAAAATATGACTCCCTATGAAATTATGTTATCTGAAAGTCAGGAAAGAATGTTAATGGTAATTAAGCCTGAAAAAGAAGCGGAAGCCAAAAAAATATTTGATAAATGGCAATTAGATTTTGCAGTAATTGGCAAAGTAACTGATACAGGAAGAGTTATTATAAAAATGAATGGAGAAATTTATGCTGATATTGAGTCAATCCCATTATCAGAAAATTCACCAGAATATGATCGCCCATGGCAGTAGCAATAACTGATAATTTTAAGATTTATTTCACCCTATTATTTATTTTGGCTTTATTTTTGCTATTTTTTGGCAATCAAAATCTTTATTTAGAGCCAAAACAAATTATAACCACAATTCCTTTCCCAGATCAGGTTAATATCTGTCTTCCAGATGCAAAATAATGATCAAAAAATATTAGATCATTATTTATTATTATTAGAAAGTGAAAATGGTTTTTCTAAAAATACCATTATTTCCTATCAAAATGATTTATTGCAATTGCAAAAATTTTTAGCACCAAAAAATATTTCTTTTGATAAAATTACTGAAAAAAACCTAATTGATTTTTTGGCTTTTCTGGATCAAAAATTAATGAGTGATAATACAATTTGTCGTAAAATTGCTGTTTTTAGGAATTTTTTTAATTTTCTAGAGATTGAGAAAATAATCATAAAAAATCCAGCAAAAAATCTGATAATTCCAAAAAAGAAGCAAAAAATTCCTAAATTTTTATCTGAAAAAGAAATTTTAAATTTATTAGAATTTGCTCATAATGACCAGTCCGAATTTGGTGTAAGAATTGCTTGTATGTTGGAAATTCTTTATGCTTCTGGTATTAGAGTCTCGGAATTAGTATCTTTACCAATTCATATTATCGGTAAAATTAATCAAAATGGCAAAATAATTTTAAAAAATCATTTAATTATTAAGGGCAAGGGCAGTAAGGAAAGAATTGTGCCTTTAAGCAGTAAATCTGTGGAAATTCTTGAAAAATATCTCAATTTAAGGGAAAAAATGGGGCAGTCACATTCTAAATATCTTTTTCCAGGAATTATCAGGGCTAGTAAAAAGGAAAAATTAATTATAAGGGAAAATAATCTTGCGGATAATCATATTACTCGTCAAAGATTTCACCAAATATTGAAGGAATTGGCAGAAAAGACAAATATTGATCCCGATAGAGTTTCTCCTCATATTATTCGTCATTCTTTTGCTACACATTTATTAAATAATGGTGTAGATTTGGTAATTTTGCAGGAATTATTAGGTCATAGTGATATTTCTACTACACAAATTTATACTCATATTATTGAGTCAAAATTACAAAAATTAATCAAAAAACACCCTTTAAATGTCAAAAATTAATATAGAATTTAATATAGAAGAGCAAGAGTGGTTGCAATATGATAAGAATATTGAGAAAAATTTATCCGAATTTCTGATAGAAATTATAAAATATACTAAATTGAAAGATATTTTGGATCTGGCTCAGATTGAAATTTCTATTTTATTGACAAATAATAATAAAATTAGGGAGTTAAATAAAAATTATCGCCAAAAAGACAAGGCTACCAATATTTTATCTTTTCCATTATATGATATTGATCTTAGGAAAAATTTAGATATTTCCGAATATTTGTTGGATGAAGATTTAATTTTAGGTGATTTGATTTTATCATTAGAATATTTGCAAAAAGAAGCAATGGATCATGGTAAAAAAATAGAATATCATTTAAAACATTTGCTTTTGCATGGCTTGTTACATTTGATTGGTTATGATCATATGTCGCAGGAGGAAAGAGAGGAGATGGAAAATTTAGAAATAGAAATTTTAAGTAAATGGGGGATAGAAAATCCTTATTATATAGATGAAATTTAATTATTTAGCTTGCTGCATCCACCCCCACCGAAATCGGAGATTTCGACTCCCCCTTAGGGGAAGTTATTGATTAAGACCCGAAAAATCAGATATAATATTCTATCACATCACCCTTTACTCTTTTAAGTTCTTTGGCAATATTGGCTACTACAATTTTTTCTTCTGCTAAATTATTAATAACAATTGCATTTGCACCAATTTTAGAATTATCGCCAATTTTTATATTGCCCAAGATTTTTGCACCAGCACCAATAATTACATTATTACCAATTGTTGGATGACGCTTGATTCCCTTATTATTTCTTCCTCCTAAAGTAACATTTTGATAGATAGTAACATTATTGCCAATTATAGCTGTTGAACCAATCACTACCCCCATACCGTGATCAATAAAAAGATTCTTACCAATTTTGGCTTTGGGGTGAATTTCGATGCCGGTGAAAAATCTGCCTAAATGCGATATAAATCTTGGTAGAATTGGAGTATTTAATTTAGCTAAGAAATTAGCAATTCTATAAAAAAACATAACATGCACTATTGGATAACAAAGGATAATTTCTAAATATCCTGTTGCTGCTGGATCTTGTGTTTTAATATTTTTTAGGAAATTTATCATATTAAGAAATAATATTTTATACCAAAATAATCATGACAAATCCAATTTTTAGGCAGAGATTATTTTATTATTTTATTTTTTTTTGCGACTACAGTGTAGTAAACCTACATAAGGGAGCAAAAAAACCAAAAATGGAAAAATATCAAACTAAAAATTAGATTATGATAATTATACCATTTCCTATTTAAAAATGGACAATATAGCAAAATATTTTTATTTGATATTTGTAAAAAATGAGGGTAATATGCCTATATTTCCCGAGGCTTTTTGCGAATATCAGATAAAAAGATGAAGCTAGATTGTTCAATCTTTTAACATAGTTTTTTAAATGGGAAATGGTATTATACCTCTATATCATCAAATAATACCGAACTCAAATATCTCTCTCCAAAAGAAGGTAAAATAAAGACAATCCTTTTGCCTGAATTCTCATCCCTATTAGCTACTTGATTTGCTGCCCAAAAAGCTGCACCAGATGAAATGCCAGCTAAAATCCCCTCCTCCAATGCTAATTGTCGAGCAGAAGTGACCGCATCTTCATTTGAAACTTGAATAATTTCATCAATTAAATCTCTATCTAAAATATCTGGTACAAAACCTGCACCAATTCCTTGAATTTTATGTGGTGCTGGTGAACCTCCTGATAGGACAGGACTATCTTTTGGCTCAACTGCAATAGCCTTAAAATCCGGATTTAATTTTTTTAAGATTGAAGACACACCAGTAATTGTACCACCAGTTCCAACGCCAGAAATTAAAATATCAACTTTACCATCAGTATCACACCAAATTTCTTCTGCTGTTGTTTTTTGATGAATTTCAACATTAGACTTATTGGCAAATTGCTGTAAAATAAGAGAATTTGGAGTATTTTTTGCCAATTCTTGTGCCTTTTCAATCGCGCCCTTCATACCCTTCTTACCTTCTGTTAAAACTAATTTTGCCCCATATGCCTTGAGCAATTTTCTACGCTCAATTGACATTGATTCTGGCATAGTCAAAATCAATTCATAACCTTTAATTGCAGCAACAAAGGCTAAAGCAATGCCAGTATTACCTGAAGTTGGTTCAATTAAAGTGGTTTTTCCAGCCTCAATCTTACCTTGTTTTTCAGCCTCTTCAATCATATTGACACCAATACGATCCTTAACTGAATTTGCAGGATTATAATATTCCAATTTGGCAATAATTTCTGCCTTAGATTTATTTAATTTATTGATTCGAACTAAAGGTGTATTTCCTGTTAATTCAATGAGATTATTATATATTTTTGTCATTCTTTTATTTTAATTTTTATTTCAAATATTGAAGTTATAATCGAGTTACTAAACCAACAGCTAGCGTCTCATTATCATTATTATCAATTAATAAAAATGATCCTGTAAATTTATTATCAGAAAAATAATCAAAAGCGACATTTCCTGATAATAAAATTTCTACATCATTAATTTGATTTTGAGTAATTTCCTTATTTTCAACATAACATGATTTATCAAGATCAATTAAATGATTAATAGAAGTAATTTTAGCTTCTAAATAATTATGATTAATTTTGATATAAAATGAATTGGCTGAATTAATATCAAATTTTTTATTTGAAAACCAAATTAAATCTGCGCCAAATTTATTGCCAAATTTTACTTTTTCTTTAGCAAAGATGGCACCTCTATCAATATCCAAATCATCTTTTAAAATTATTGTTAAATTTGTTTTAGAATTAGAAATTACATCCTTAATTTTAGCTTGAGACTCTGCTGGATAAATATTTAACTGATCACCAATTTTTAAATCCTGACCAAATAATTTACCTTGATAAAGACGATCATTACCAGATTTTAAGACATTTTGTACCAAAAATCTGGAAGAATCTGATTGTTTTTCTGTATTTTTAGCTTCTAATAATAAATTCAATAAAGTTTTCCCATCATACCAATTAGTCTCATTGGAATTTGCAATAATATTATCAGATGCAATGGCTGAAATTGGTACAAAATCAATATTTATAATTTTTAATTCAGAAATTTTTGCTAAATAATCCTGCTTTATTTTTTCAAAAATATTTTGATCATAATTAACCAAATCCATCTTATTAATTGCAATAATAAATTTTCTAATTCCAAATAAATAGCAAATATAGCTATGGCGAATTGTTTGAGTTTTAACACCATCCACAGCATCAATTAAAATCACCGCAATATCAGAATTAGCAGCTGCTACTGCCATATTTTTAGTATATTGCTCATGACCTGGAGCATCAGCAATAATAAATTTATTATTTTCATAATCAAAATAGCGATAGGCCACATCAATGGTAATTTTTTGCCTCCTTTCCGACTCTAAACCTTCAACAAAAAGTGAAAAATCAATTTCACCCTTATTAAGATTCTTTATTGATTCAATCTGATCTTCATAAAGAGAATTTGTATCATATAGTAATTTGCCAATGAGGGTTGATTTTCCATCATCAACATGTCCTGCTGTTAGAAATTTTATTATATTATTTGTCATAATTGATTTATTAAAAATAGCCCTGTTGCTTCTTCTTCTCCATCGAGCCTACTTGATCATTATCAATCAAACGACCTTGCCTTTCGGAAAATTTTGATTTTTGTAATTCATAAATTATCTGATCAAGATTAACCGAATCTGACTCAATTGCTCCTGTTAATGGATAACAGCCTAATGTTCTAAAACGCACCATCTCATCTTGAACTTTGCCATCAATTGGCAATCTCTCATCATCAACCATAATTTTGACCCCATCCTTTTGTAAGATTGATCTTTTTTTAGCAAAATAAAGCGGTACAATTTCAATATTTTGTTCCTTAATATATTGCCAAACATCAATTTCTGTCCAATTAGAAAGGGGGAAAACTCGCATTGACTCACCAGAATAGATTTTATTATTGAAATTATTAAATAATTCTGGTCTTTGATTTTTTGCATCCCAATTATGAAAACCATTTCTAAAGGAAAATATCCTCTCTTTTGAACGAGATTTTTCCTCATCACGCCTTGCGCCACCAAAAGCAGCATCAAATTTATATTTTTCTAGCGCCTGACGCAAAGCGTCTGTTTTCATAATATCAGTATAATTTGGATGAGAAAAAGGTGTAACATTATTTTTGACTCCTTCCTGATTTTGATGAATTATCAAATTTAGATCATGTTTTTTAGCAATTTCATCACGAAATTTAATCATTTCCTTAAATTTCCAACCAGTATCAATATGTAATAATGGAAAATTTGGTTTTAAAGGGTAAAAAGCCTTTAAAATTAGATGTAACAAAACTGAAGAATCCTTCCCAATTGAATATAAAAATACTGGATTATCAAATTCAGCTATTGCTTCTCTGATAATATAAATTGACTCTTCCTCTAAATATTCTAAATATTTATTCATTTTTAATTTATTAATTTATTAGCAAAATTCCCAAAAATAAGCTCCTTATCACACTTTGCAAACTCCCCAAAGAAATAATCCAACTCTTTTAAAATTTCCTCCTCATTTAAAGAATTTTTATAAATCCTATTTAATCTTTGTCCAAAAGAACCACCGCCAAGATGTAAATTATATCTGCCAAGAGAAGTTCCAACCAAACCAATCTCTGCCAAATAAGGGCGGGCGCAACCATTAGGGCATCCAGTCATACGAATAGAAATATTCTCATCTTGCAATTGATATTTTGTTAAAAGATCTTCAATTTTAGTCAGTAAATCTGGCAAATATCTTTGTGCTTCAGCCAAAGCCAAAGGGCAGGTATTAAGAGCAACACAGGCCATAGCAGATTTCCTAATTTCAGATTTTTGATTATCTAAATTATATTTTACCAAAATTTCTATCAGAGCATTCTTATCCTTAATATCAGTAATTAAAATATTTTGATTATTACTGAAATTAAAATTGCCAATTTCTTTTTTAGCAATTTCATCAAGAGCCTCTTTGATATTGCCAAAAACTCGACCATTTTCAATAAAAAGACCAAAGCGACCATCTTCTAAAAAGCCAAATTGATCAGATCTAGCAGAAAATTCAAAATCTTTGGCATTATCTAATTTAAAACCCAATCTTTTTGTAAGCTCTTTCTTGAACCAATCTAAACCTCGATGATCAATAGTATATTTCAACCTTGCTTGTTTACGATTTTCTCTATTACCAAAATCCCTTTGAATTAAAATAATTTGCTTAATAATTTCTAGAATTTGCTCCTTTTTGCTAAAAGCAATTAAACTTCCAAGCCTTGGATAGGTTTGATCATTACCATGAGTTGTGCCCATACCGCCACCGACAATAATATTATAACCATCAGCAATTTTGACTAAACCAATATCATGAGCATAGACATCCACATCATTAAAAGGTGGATTAGCAATAGCAATTTTGAATTTTCTTGGTAAATAAGTCTGGCCATAAAGAGGTTCATGATCATTTTCCACCTTCTCTCCATCAAGCCAAATTTCCTTATAAGCATTGCTTTTTGGCAAAAATTCATCACTGATTTTTACTGCCAAATCATTAATTTCATCAATATCCTGACCAAAAATTGAAGCAATAACATTACGATTAACATCGCCACAGGCAGCAATTGAATCAAGATTATATTTATCAAAATATTGAATAGTTGGCTTTAATTTTGATTTAATAATGCCATGTAATTGAATAGTTTGACGAGTAGTGATTTTGATATGAGAGTTAGAATAATCTTCACTCAATTTACTTGCTGCCAGCCATTGCTTATTAGAAATTCTACCACCAGCAATACGCAGGCGAATCATAAAGGAGTAATCTCTTTCAAGTTTTTTTTCTTCACGAGCCTTACGACGATCACGATCATCCTGTTCATAAATTCCATGAAATTTAATCAATTGATGATTATTGTGATTAACGCTTCCTGTAATTTGATTTTGTAGATCTTTTGCTAAATCTCCTCTCAAATAATTACTATTTATTTTAATTTTTTCAGTCATTTTACTAATATATGTCTTTTAAATATCTTCCCTCCTCCTCTAATTTTTCTAGAAATTCCTCTCCTAAAATTTCTATTAAAATCTGTTCTACATCCTTAGCCATTTTATTTTTATCGCCACAAATATAAAAATAAGCCCCTTTCTCCAACCACCCTTTCAACTCATCCGACTTTTCTTTAATCCTATCTTGAACATAAATCTTCTCTTCCTGATCACGAGAAAATGCCAGATCTAAATTATCAAGCAATCCAGATTCCAAATAATCCTGCAATTCTGCTTGATATAAAAAGTCACTTCTAGCATATTGTTCACCAAAAAATAGCCAATTTTTACCATCCGCAGCAGAAAAATCTCTTTCCTGCAAAAATGCCCTAAAAGGAGCAATGCCAGTACCGCCGCAAACCATAATTATGTCTTTTTTATCATCTGGCAGACGAAAATTGTTATTTGGTGCAATGTAAAATTCTAAATCATCATCAGATTTTAATTCTGACAAAAAGGATGAACATAAACCTCCTGCAACATTTTTGACCGTTAAATGAATTTCCCCCTCATTTTGATTTGGCGAAGAAGCAATGGAATAAAGACGCGGTGCATTATCGGCAATTTTAATGGCAACAGCATCTCCAACCTGATATTTTGCATCCGACTTAATTTCAATATGATGAATTTCCTTATTGGAACCAATATCATTTAAAATAATATTTTGGGTGATTTTTCCTGTTAGATTTTTCTTCTCTTCAAAAAGCGATTTCTCTAAATTTTGATAGTAATTTTCTATGTGATTTTCAAAATCCAAATCAAAATTAGCTATTTTTTGCCAATTTTTAGCCCCAAGAGAAACCAACTTATCTTCCAAATCAATTGCAGCTTTACAGAATAAAGGATAGTTAGAATCTCCAAGACCAATAATAGCATAATTAATATTGCTTAAATCGGGCCCATTAAGATCTAAAAAACTGATAAATTCCTTAGCATTTTCAGGAAATTCACCATCACCATGAGTTGAAGTAATCAAGATCAGATATTTTTCCTTATTCAAATTTTCAGGATCATATTGCTGGATTGCTTTTAATTTGACCTTAATTTTGAGCTTTTTTAATTTATTACTAAAATTACTGGCAATTTTCTTAGCATTACCAGTTTCTGTTGCATAAAGAATAGTTATTTCCTTAATATTTGACTCTTTTTTAGCCAAAATTGGTGCAGAAATTTCCCCATCAGATTTTGCCGTAACAAAACCATTAAGCCAAATAATTTGCTCCTTAGTTAAACCCTCCAATAAATTTGTTAATATTTGTCTTTTTTCTATATTTAGCATTTTCTTTAATTTGAATGTAATCCACACTCCTTATTACTCTTCTCCCACCACCATCTACCATCTCTAGCAAATCCAGCCCTGCTACATGGCGCACAGCCAATTGATTCAAAACCATTATCATATAATTTATTATATGGAATTTTCCCCTTCCTAATAATCTGCCAAATTTCATCCTCTTTTAAATCTAACAGGGGGTAAAATTTAGTAATTTTTAAATTATCATCAAATTCTGATATTTTCTTTTTAGAACGATCTTGAGAATGCTCTTTCCTGATGCCGCTAATCCAGAAATTCTTATTTTTTAAAGCCCTTTTTAAAGGCTCTATTTTACGAATATGGCAACATTTTTTACGCAAAGAAACAGAGTTATAAAAAGCGTTAATACCATTGATTTTAACAAAATCTTCTATTTCATAATGATTTGGATAATAGCTTTTAATCTCTAAATCATATTCATCCAAAGTTCTTTGCCAAACTTTATAACTCTCATTAAAAAGCCTGCCAGTATCAATAGTAAAAATCTCAATTTTAAGATGATTTTTAGCAATAAAATCAGTTATAATTTGATCTTCTAAACTAAAACTAGTTGAAAAAACTACATTTTCTTTTTGTCCTAAATCTATTAAAATCTCTTTCCAATTAGCCATAAATTTCTCTAAAATAATTCTCTGATTCTCTTTTTTCCAAATAGCCATATTCTTCAGAAAATTTCACTACATCACCAATAATTATTAATGATGGCGAGATAAATTCTCTTTGCTCAAAATCCTCTAAATTTGATATATAGCTTTGTTGATATTTGGTGCTTGCTTGCTCAATTACCGCAATTTTGATTTTGGGATTTTTGCCATATTTAATTAATTGATCAGCAATATATTTGGCGTTAGAAGATGACATATAAAATGCCAATGTATCACTGCTTTTTGCCAAATCTTGCCAATATTGCTCATTTTCCAAATCCTTTTTATAAAGGGTTAAAATTCTTAAACCCTGAGCAATATCTCGAGCAGTGAGTGGAATTGAATTATAGGCAGCAGCAGCAGAAATAGCACTAATTCCAGGAATAATTTGATAGGAAATATCTAATTTTTTAGCTACATCAATCTCTTCAAACATATGAGCAAAAATTGCAGGATCACCACCTTTTAAACGCACTACAATATTTCCTTCCTTTAAGTATTTTTCGATTAATTGATTAATTTCTGCCTGTGAATATTTATGAAAATCCTTTCTTTTACCAACATTAATTTTTAGCGCATCCTTTCTAGCATAATCCAAAATAGGATCAGCAACCAAACGATCATAAAGCACTATATCAGCCTTAGATAATAATTTTACTGCTTTTAAAGTAAGCAAATCGGGATCACCAGCTCCAGCACCAATTAAATAAAGGGCAGATTCTAAACTGTTATTTTTCTTAAATAATTTTTGATCAAAAAGATTTTGGGCATTCTTAAAATTGCCAATTAAAACCTCCTCAGCGATATTTCCTTCCAAAAATTCTTGCCAAAATAAGCGGCGAGACTGAATATTTTTTAATTTATTTTTAACTGTTTGACGATTTTTTCTAATAAAATCATTAAGATCTGATAAATTTTCTGGTAGAATTTTTTCTATCTTTTGCTTGATAATTCTGGTTAAAACTGGCGATAAACCACCAGAACCAATGGCAATATTCAGATCATTTCTTTGAACGATAGAGCCAAAAATAAAATCCGAAATGGCAGCATTATCAACAATATTAACAATTTTCTTTATCTTTTTAGCATCTTTAGATATTTGCTGATTTAAAGTAAAATCATTGGTTGTAGCGATAATAATATCAAAATCAGATAAATATTTTTCATTATATTTATCCTGAATAATCGCAATATTATTTTCTTTTGTAAAATTCAATAATTCTTGATCAAAATTATCAGAAATTACAGTAACCCTATCTGTATATTCAAAAATTGTTTCTAATTTAGCCAAGGCAATTTTACCACCACCAATAATAAGGATGAATTTTTGCTCTAAGCCAAAAAAGATTGGTAAAAAACTCATTATAAAAATAAAAAATTAGAATTTTTTAGAAAAATTCAAAAAATAAAGTAAAAAAACGCCCGAAAAGGGCAAAGAACTAGTTGCAACAACAACAAAAAGAGGCGCAGGCAGAAGGGTTTGATAAAATAACTGAATTATTAATATTTGATTTATTAAAATTATCCTCTTTCATTTTTAGAAAATTAAATTTAGCCTAGATGCTAAGTTAGCTTAATTATTAGAAGGAATATTTTTAAAGTCAAATAATTAATGAATCAGTTAAATAATTTATCCCAGAAATTAAATAATCTAAAATCAGAAAATCTCTATCGCAGACTAACATCCTGTCAAAATTTTCCCAATAATGAGGTAATGATAGATGGAAAACAATATATCTCCTTTTGTTCCAATGATTATTTATCTTTAGCTTTTAATGAAGAAATTCAAGAATCAGCAAAAAAAACAATTATAGAATATGGCTATGGTGGTTTATCTTCGCGTTATATTTATGGTGATAATGATTTATATCAAAAATTAGAGGCAAAAATTGCCAAGATTAATCAAAAGGATTCAGCAATTATTTTTGGTAGTGGTTATTTAACAAATATTGGTGTCATTCCAGCACTTTGTGATAAGAATGATCTGATTTTAGCTGATAAATTATCACATTCTTGCTTAATTGATGGTGCTAAATTATCAGGAGCCAAATTTACTCGTTTTGCCCATAATAATCTGGAATCTTTAGAAAATTTACTGAAAAAATATCGCAATAATTATCAAAAATGTTTAATTATCACTGAAACTGTTTTTTCTATGGATGGTAATTTAGGAAAAATCAATGAAATTATTGCTCTTGCTAAAAAATATGATTGTTTTTTACTCACAGATAATGCTCATGGTTTAGGAGTGATAGATAGTAAAATATCACAGGATATTTTAGATTATGATCTACATTTAAAAATAGGAACTTTCTCTAAGTCATGCTCTGGCTATGGTGGCTATGTTTGTGCAGATGAAATCATCATTGATTATCTTAGAAATTTTAGTAAATCTGCAATTTATTCAACTGCTTTGCCGCCAGCAATATTAGCCGGAAATTTAAAAGCCTTAGAAATTATTGGAAAAGGAGAATTAACACAAAAATTATGGGAAAATATCGATTATTTTTGTGATTTAATGAATATAAAGAACTCAGAATCAGCAATTATTCCTATTATTATTGGTAATGCTAAAAAAACTTTAGCAATTTCTAATAAATTAAAAGAGGAAGGGTTCTTAGTCTCTGCAATCCGACCACCAACTGTTGCAATTGGCAAATCCCGCCTTAGAATTACCATTACTGCTAGCCATAAAAAAGATGATTTAAAAAAACTGGCAGAAAATATACATAAATATCATGACCATATTATTAATCGATAATTATGACAGCTTTACCTATAATCTTTATCATTATATGACAAAGGTTACGGATGAAAATATTGAAGTTATTAGAAATGACAAAATAACAATTGAGGAAATTAAACAAATGAACCCATCTTCCATTGTTCTTTCTCCTGGACCTTGTAGCCCAAATGAAGCTGGCATTTGTTTGGATGTAATTGATAATTTTAAAGAAAATTTTCCTATTTTAGGGGTGTGTTTAGGTCATCAAACAATTGGGCAATATTTTGGTGGAAAAATCATTAAATATCAACCTATGCACGGCAAAATCAGTGATATTTTTCACGAAAATAATAGTGTTTTTCAAAATTTACCCTCGCCTTTTAAAGCAACCAGATATCACTCATTAATTATTGAAAAAAGCAGCTTACCTAAATCCTTAGAAATTACCGCTTTAACAAAGGATGATATAATTATGGGAGTAAAACATAAAGAATTTAATATTCATGGAGTTCAGTTCCATCCTGAATCAATTGCATCAGAATATGGGCATGAATTAATTGCCAATTTTTTCAAGAGATGATTATACCAATTATCATTTAAAAATGTACAATATAACAAAGATGAAATTTGATATTATTTTATAATCTTCTCTATCCAGCCACCACCAAGCACGCGATTATTATCATAAAAAACACAGGCCTGACCCTTAGTAATAGCCCTATCACCATCTTTTAGGGTGATTTTAGCTTTTAAAAAACCATCTTCATGGAAAAAATTAATTTTTGTCTCTTTTTCAAGAGCAGAAGATCGAAGTCTTACTTTTAGATTTAATTCCTTTGTTAAATCAGAATCATCTCCCAAATAATTAATTTCCTTAATTATGAATTCATGATTTAAAAGATACTTCTCCTCTCCCACGATAATTTGATTATCTTGAGGATTGATTTTTATAACAAAAAGCGGTTCTTTTGAGCTAAGACCAAGACCTTTTCTTTGACCAATAGTATAATTGATTATGCCCTCATGCTCACCTAATTTTTGACCATTAATATGATAAATATCACCTTTTTTAAAAGCCTTTGGGCGATATTTTTCAACAATTTTAGCATAATTGCCATTTGGTACAAAACAAATATCTTGACTGTCTGGCTTATTAGAAATTTCTAGATCTAAATCTTTTGCCAATTGACGAGTTTGAGATTTATCCAAGCCGCCCAAAGGAAATCTTAAAAAAGATAATTGTTCTTTTATGGTTGCAAAAAGAAAATAGCTTTGATCCTTGGTTAAATCGCAAGCTTTTAAAAGAAAGTTATTTTTACCATCAAAATCTCTTTGTACATAATGGCCAGTTGCTAGGCAATCTGCTCCCAAATCTTTAGCAACTTTTAGAAGATCAGAAAATTTTACAGTTTGATTACATCTAATACAAGGAATTGGGGTTTCACCATTAATATAGCTTTCGGCAAAATTTTCAATTACTGATTCTTTAAAGAGACTTTCATAATTTAAAACATAATGTGGAAAATCAAATTTTTCCGCCACTTTTTTAGCATCATAAATATCAGCACCAGCACAGCAAGCACCCTTTTTTTTGAGTATTTCACCATGATCATAAAGTTGTAAAGTAATACCAATTACATCATAGCCTGATTTTTTCAGAAAAGCAGCAACCACAGAAGAATCTACACCTCCCGACATGGCTACGACAATCTTTTTTTCCTCTTCTTTAAAAATTTGACTTAAATCTATCACTTGATATCATGTAACAAATATATAATTTTTCCAATGAATATAGATCTTAGCAATATAATTTTACTTTTTACAGCTTTTTTAATAATAGTGATCATCATTGCTATCTTGGTAAGATCTAGCTTTCTAATTGCCTTAAAATTATTTACTGCCAAACATATTGATGAAAAGAAATTTGAAGAAGCTATAGAAAAAAGAGATCAAGCTAAAAAAGATGAAGATCTTTATCGTAGCAAACAAAAAGATCAGGAACAATATAGCAAAATGCAGAAGGAGTCAGAAAATGAAATGGGTGAGGTGAAAATTGTTGATATTGTGAAACCAGTTGGGTTTTTTACTTCAATGATTTTAGGTCAAAAATTAACTTATTTGGTAAGTTCAGCAAAATTAATGAATAAAAATCGTAAGAAAGGTTTTTGGACAAGTATGGTTGAGGCTCAGGAAAGAGCACAGGGCAGACAGAGAGGTCGGGGGCGTTAAATAACTTGCATAAAATAAATTAAAAAATAACAATGTCAAAAAAAATAACTTATTCATGTGAAGCATGTGGTACTATCCACACTAAATGGTCTGGGAAATGCCCAGATTGTGGTGCTTGGAATTCTTTGATTGAAGAATATGAAGTGGGAGGTTTTGGCACTAATTCTGGATTAGCAACCAATAATCAAAAACTCAAACCAGAAGAAGGTCACAAAATTGAAATGATTGATCTTGATCATAAAATTGATGATATTAACCGTGTTAAAATCAATATTGAAGAGTTTGATCGTGTTTTGGGTGGTGGTATTGTCAAAGGCTCTGCCATTTTAATTGCTGGTGATCCTGGTATTGGCAAATCCACTCTTTTATTACAAACTGCAGCTGCAATTTCTCGTATTAATAAAAAGGTTTTTTATATTTCTGGCGAAGAATCTGTTGATCAAGTTTTAATGAGAGCAAGAAGATTAAAGCTTGATAAGGATAAGGTTAAATTGGCATCAACAACCAATGTTACCAATATTCTAAAAACTCTTAATGATAAAAATCCTCCAGATATTGTTGTAATTGATTCTATTCAAACCATGTTTATCGATAATATGTCTTCAACTCCTGGGACAATTTCTCAAATTCGTGCTTGTACTTCTGAGCTGACTATGATTGCTAAGAGAAAAAACATTACTATTATTATTGTCAGCCATGTTACTAAAGATGGTCAAATTGCTGGGCCCAAATTATTAGAACATATGGTTGATACTGTGCTTTATTTTGAAGGTGATCGTAATCAACAATTCAGACTTTTACGCTCAATTAAAAATCGTTATGGTCCGGCTGGTGAAATTGGTGTTTTTGAAATGAATGAATTGGGCTTGGAGCAAGTTAATAATCCTAGTCAATTATTTTTATCTAATCGCTCTAATAATATTTCTGGCACTGCAGTTTTTGCCGGAATTGAAGGTAGTCGCCCAATTTTATCAGAAATTCAGGCCTTAATTACACCTTCTTTTATGCCAACTCCCCGTCGTGCTGTTGTTGGTTTGGATCTTAATCGCCTTTCAATGATAATTGCTGTTTTGGGATCTAGATTTGGTTTAAACCTATCACAAAAAGAAGTCTATCTTAATGTTGTCGGTGGTTTAAAAATTTCTGAACCTGCTGTTGATTTATCAATGTGTTTAGCATTAATCTCATCTGCCAAAGACAAGCCTTTACCAGATGCAACTGTTGCAATTGGCGAAGTTTCCTTAACTGGCGAAGTTAGAATGGTTTCTCATATTGATTTAAGAGTTAGAGAAGCGGCAAAATTGGGTTTTAAAAATTGCGTAATTTCAAAACATGTTCTAAAATTAAAAATCTGGAAAAATATTGAAAAATCAATATCAGATATGAAAATACATTACATAGAACATATTAGGGATGTAGCAAAATTATATTAATTTGACCTGCAATATCTTCCTCTTATTTTCATCTCAATAATTTGATATATTGCAATATTAAGGAAGATATAAAAAACTAAAATAATATTTAGCAAAATAATGCGCAAATTATTTTACATAACAATTTTTTTATCATTATCAGCTTTTGACAATTATCCGATATTGGATTCTTATCATTATAATTGGATAGCTTACGAATATGAATCTGAGGAATATGGCAAAAAATGCTACATAATTTCAAACCCCATTAAGTCTGATAGCGATCATAACATTAAAAGAAAGCCCTATATTATGTTAACAAAATATCAAAATAGCCAGATTGAAGAAATTAGCATCTTTTCTGGCTTTGAATATAAATTAAATAGCGATGTTAAGGTCCTAATTGATGATTTTTCTTATAAATTCTATACCAAAAAAGATATGGCCTGGATCAGAACCGAAGAGGAAGATAAGAATGTTATAAAAGAAATGCTAAAATCAAAAATATTTAAAGTCAGAAGTGATTCAGCCTATGCCAGCTATGCAATTGATCATTATTCAATGAAAGGTTTTGTTAGAGCCTATAATAGAATGAAAGAAATTTGCAAAATAAACTAATACCATTTCCCATTTAAAAATGGACAATATAGCAAGATATTTTTATTTGATATTTGTAAAAGAAAATAGACTTCTTGATTATATATTTGTAGTAATAAAAGATTTTGAAGAAAAAAACTGGCAAAAATATCCAGTTCATCTATTCAAAAATTGGGAAAAAATAAAAGAAAGACACAATTAAATTAACGATCCCATCAAAAAATTGCTTTGGTGGCAGTGGATGTAGCAAAAAAAACATCCAGTAATTAAATAATCATTTAATCCTGCCATAAATAGCTTTAAATCTTCCAATTCCCGAATCCTCAAAATATTTTATTCCTTGTATATTTAATCTAATCCTTTATTTTAATAGATTGTACCAAACTTCATCTTAAAAAATAAGTAGAATTAAGCGATCTATCTTTATCTTTTTATCTGATATTCGCAAAAAGCCTTGATCAATATGGGTATATTGATTGAATTTTTTACAAATATTAGATAAAAATATTAATATATTGTTTATTTTAAAATGAATTTTGGTACTACTGTTTATTTTGCCCTAAAGTTGGGTTAAAGAAGTTTAATTATTAAAAAATGTCAAGAAAAGTAGCTATTGAGAAATATCGTAATATTGGGATTATGGCCCATATTGATGCTGGTAAAACAACAACAACTGAGAGGGTTTTATATTATACAGGTAAATCACATAAAATTGGCGAGGTTCATGAAGGTGATGCCACTATGGATTGGATGGAGCAAGAGCAAGAAAGAGGCATTACTATTACTTCTGCTGCTACAACTTGCTTTTGGAGAGATCATCGTATCAATATTATCGATACACCAGGTCACGTTGATTTTACTATTGAAGTTGAGAGATCTTTAAGGGTTTTAGATGGTGCAGTTGCTGTTTTTGATGCGGTTGCAGGCGTTGAACCGCAATCTGAAACTGTTTGGAGACAAGCTAATAAATATAAAGTTCCTAGAATGTGTTTTGTCAATAAAATGGACAGAACTGGTGCAAATTTTTGGAGATGTGTTGAAATGTTCAAAAAAAGACTTTCTGCAAATCCTTTATTATTACAACTTCCAATTGGCGATGGTGCGGAATATGGTGGATTGATTGATCTTCTAAAAATGAAAGCTGTTATTTGGGAGGATGAATCTATGGGTGCTGATTATTCTTTAAAAGATATTCCTGCTGATTTGCAGGAGAAAGCTGAAGAATATAGAAATATTCTTATTGAAACAGCTGTTGAGCAAGATGATGATATTATGGAAAAATATCTTGGTGGTGAAGAGATTTCTGAAGAGGAGTTGAAAAAATGCATCAGAAAAGGTACAATTGCTGGTGATTTTGTCCCAGTTTTAAATGGTACTGCTTTCAAAAATAAAGGTGTTCAAACTTTACTTGATGCTATTGTTGATTATCTTCCAAGCCCAGTTGATATTGAATCTGTAACTGGTGAAGATTTAAAAACTGGTGAAGAAATTCAAATCAGATATGATGATAAATTATTCTCTGGCCTAGCATTTAAAATTATGACTGACCCATTTGTTGGTTCATTAACTTTTGTAAGAATTTATTCTGGTACTTTAGAAAGTGGTACTGGTGTTAATAATACTATCAAAAATTCTAAAGAAAGAATTGGTCGTATGCTTTTAATGCATGCTAATAATAGGGAAGATATTAAAATTGCTCATTCTGGTGATATTATTGCTATTGCTGGTCTTAAAAATACTACAACAGGTGAGACTTTGTCTGATCCAGATAATAAAATCATTTTAGAAAAAATGGAATTCCCTGAACCAGTAATTGAAGTTTCGGTTGAACCAAAATCAACTGCTGATCAGGAAAAAATGAGTATTGCTTTACAAAGATTAGCCTCTGAAGATCCTTCTCTTCGTATTGAAAGTGATGAGGAATCTGGTCAAACAATCCTGAAAGGCATGGGTGAATTGCATCTTGAAATTATCGTTGATAGGATGCAAAGAGAATTTAAAGTTGATGCTAATATTGGTAAACCAAAAGTAGCTTATAGAGAAACTTTCACTAAACCAGTTGAAGTTGAATATGTCCATAAAAAACAATCTGGTGGTGCTGGTCAATTTGCTAAGGTAAATATGATTTTTGAGCCAATTACTGATAATGAAAATGAGGAGGAAGAAACTTCGGATTATGAATTTGAAAGTAAAATTGTTGGTGGTAGAGTTCCTAAGGAATATATTCCTGGTGTTGAAAAGGGTGTTATTTCTGCTAAGCAAAATGGTGTTCTTGCTGGCTTCCCTGTTGTTAAAATTAAAGCAATCTTAACTGATGGTGCTTATCATGATGTTGATTCCAGTGTTTTAGCCTTTGAAATTGCTGCAAGAGCTGCTTTTAGAGATGCCATGTCACAATCTAACCCTGTTCTTTTAGAGCCATTAATGAAGGTTGAAGTTATTACTCCTGAAGATTATATGGGTGATGTAATTGGTGATATCAGTTCAAGAAGAGGGCAGGTTGCAAATCTTGAAGCAAGGGATGATGTGCAAGTTATTACTGCTAAAGTTCCTTTAGGTCAAATGTTTGGTTATGTAAATAATCTTAGATCATTATCTCAAGGTAGAGCACAATATACTATGGTATTTGATTCTTATAGTGCCGTTCCTGATAATGTGGCTGAGGAAATTAAGGCTGAAAGATCTTAATTTGATTATTTAATTTGCTTTATGTATCTCTATCAAAGTAACTTTGTTGCTTTGATTTATTGTGCTAGGGTTTTTGGTGCGTTGCATCTTTTTCTACCAAAGTTGCTTAGCTACTTTGACTCCCCCTTAGGGGGAGTTATACCAATTCCGATCTTTAATAGTAGATATAACACAAATGACGCAAGAATTTTGAAAAAATTCTGAGTAATTTGCAACTTTTACTTAAAAAGATGAAGTTAGATTTACTGTTAATTTCCTATTATTAAAGGTAGGAAATGGTTTATTATTTAGTATTTTCTGTATCCTATGGCTTCTGATAGGTGGGTTTTTTCTATTTTTGGGTTATTTGCTAGATCGGCTATGGTTCTGGCTACTTTTAAGATTCGGGTGAAGCCTCTCATGGAAATATCCATTTTATGCATGGCTTTTTCTATTAAATCACGATTTTCTCCGGAAAAGTCAAAAGTTTTTTCAATTTCGGCGCTGCTATTATTGCTATTTAATTTTTTTGATCTTTGATATTGTATATTTCTGGCGGATTTTATTCTTTTTAAAATATTGCTGGATGTTTCCTCTTTGCTTTCATTATTTTGAGTAAAAATATTAATTTGAGGAACTTGAATGATAATATCCATACGATCCAAAATTGGGCCAGAAATTTTAGCTTGATAATCTTTACCACATTTTGGTGCTCGGTTACAAGATTTGCGATCATTGCCTAAATAGCCACAACGGCAAGGATTCATGGCAGCGATTAATTGAAAATTTGCGGGATAGGTAATGTGAGAATTGGCTCGTGAAATTGTGACAATATTATCTTCAATTGGTTGGCGTAGAGAATCTAGCACTTGTCTTGGAAATTCTCCTAATTCATCTAAAAATAATATGCCATTATGGGCTAAGGAAATTTCTCCTGGTTTGGTTTTCATTCCACCGCCAACCATTGCAGGCATTGAGCAAGAATGATGTGGTGATCTAAAGGGCCTTTTGCTAATGAGTTGACCATCTTTGATATTGCCTGAAATGCTATTAATCATATTTACCTCAAGCATTTCTTCTAATGTTAATTCTGGCAATATGCCATTTAATCTTGAGGCTATCATTGATTTGCCCGATCCTGGAGGTCCAATCATAAGCATATTATGGCCGCCAGCGGCAGCGATTTCTAAGGCTCTTTTAGCTTTTTTTTGTCCTTTAACTTCAGACATGCAGGGATAGGCGGGAATTTTGTGATTAAAATTGGATTCGGGCCTTGATAAAATTTGGGATCCTTTAAAATGATTGATTAATTGTAAAAGATTACCCGGTGCCAAAATTTCCATATCTTCAGAGGCATATACTGCTTCTGACCCCGATTTTTCAGGGCAAATGAGATTTTGTTCAAATTGATTAGCAGTGATAGCGGCGGATAATATGCCATTTACTGCTTTAATTTTGCCATTAAGAGATAATTCACCCAAGCAATAGTAATTTTCTAATTCTATTTTATCGATAATTCGCATTTCAGCTAACATGCCAAGAGTAATCGCTAAGTCAAAATGGCTGCCTTCCTTTTCGAGATCGGCAGGGGCAAGATTAACGGTGATTCGGCTAGATGGAATTTCAAGACCGATAGAATTAATGGCAGCGCGAACCCTTTCCCGAGATTCAGCCAGAGCCTTATCTGGCAAACCAACTATATTAAAAGCAGGATGTCCTGCCGCAATTTTAACTTCAACATCAACTGGTATGGCTTTAATTCCGATAAAAGTAAAGGTTTTGATAGTGGATACCATGGTAAATAATTTATTGATTATTGTGATAATAAATATTGTAAATATTAATTTAGTAGTTTTCAAGTATTAATTATAATGGATAATATTTTAATATATCGTCCATTTTTAAATGATAATTGCTATAATTGAATGGTTCTGTTCAGAATGTTTTTTCTTCAATTTTTTAATGTAGATTTTGGGTAGCCCCATTATCTATTCAATAACTCCAATTACGCCACTTGCTATTCTTTTGCCGGAATCAACAAAATTCTTATATTTTCTACTGCCTTTTTTGGCGTGAATGACCATTGATCTGCCTGCTATTTCATCGATAGTTAAATTTTCTAGAAAATCTTGATATTTTGTATATTTATTTTCTCTTTTAATATTTCCTAAATTTCCTAATATTTGATTACCTTCCTTGTAATTTAAACCATAATAATGTGGTCCAGTGCCTGATCCATCATTTTTTGTAAGATCACCATTTTGATGAATATGGAAGGCATGAAATTTGCGATTTAAATTTTCAAATTCAGCTTCTAATAATATTCCGTTTTTTTCTTGTGTTAGATAGATAATGCCAGAAATTTTAGAATTATTATTTGGTTCTAATTTAACAATTCCTTTTTGATATTTATGAGAAATGCAGGAGCTACATAATAATAAAATTAGGAGATATTTTTTCATTTTTCCTTTTTTGAATATTTGGGTAATTTGGTGAAAATATAATCTGATAATTTAATTGGCAAAGACGTTATTATCAAGATTAAATTATATAATTGCCAAGGGAAAGCAATTCTGGATTTATTTTTTTCCAAACCTTTTTTAATGATTTTTGCCGCCTTTTGAGGAGACATTAAAAATGGCATGGGAAAATTATTTAAATCAGTTAATGGAGTTTTAACATAGCCAGGGCAAATGACATTAATTTTAATATTAAATTTGGCTAATTTTAATCTTAAACCTTCGCCAAAAATTCTAATATAGGCTTTGCTGGCACTGTAAGATTCGGATCCGGCGACTGCTTTAAAAGAGGCTAGCGAAGACATTAGGGCGATTTGTCCAAATCCTTGACGCATCATAATTTTTTGCGCTGGAATGACAAAATTTAAAAGACCTTTAATATTGATATCAATTAATTCTTCAATTTGATTTTCTGCTTCAATATCAGAAATTTTTGCTGCAGAAATGCCAGCATTGGCAATAATTAAATCAATTTGGTTATTTTTACTTATTTTATCAAAAAAATTAGATATTTCATCTTTTTGACGCACATCGATTGAGAAAATTTCAGTTTTTGCACCTTTATTTTGACATTTTTTAGCAATTTTTTCTAATCTATTTTGATTTCTGCCAGTTAAAAATAAGGTGATATTTGGTGCTGCATATTCTTCTGCTAATGCTGCACCAATGCCACTATTGGCTCCTGTAATTAAAATTTGTTTGATATTGGTCATATTATTAACTTTGATTTTTAAAAAAAATAGGTGATAATAGTGCTATAATACCAAACTTCATTTTAAAATAAACAATATATTAAAACGAAGTTTGGTATAATTTCGTTAAAATTACAAATAGAATTAATCATAGTTATTTTCTACAAAATATTCAAGATAGAAAGGCTATAATTGGGTTTACATGGTCATGTCTAATATCAAATTATATATTAATTTAGATGACTATTTGAAATAATGAGGATTTAAATATAAAATCGCCAAATTGGCAAATGATAAATACAGAATTTAAAAATGACAAAATCAATAATAATCGACGCCGCCTATAAGGATGAGACTAGGATTGCGGTGATGGAGGATAATATCCTTCAAGATTTTGACCGCGAATCGAGAGCGGTTAAAAAAATTAAAGGTAATATTTATGCCGCTACAATTACCAGAATTGAACCTTCTTTACAAGCTGCCTTTATAGATTATGGTGATGAAAAAAGTGGTTTTTTACCATTTTCCGATATTCACCCAGCCTATTATAATTTAACCGAGGAGGAGAAGAAGCAAATTATAGATCATAGATCGGGAAATCGTAATAATGTAGATCATAATTCTCATGATGATCAGCATTATAAGGATAATTCAGAACATATTATAACTACTGGTTCTTTTACTGTTGATGAGGAAACGGATTTTGATCAATTATCCCGTGATATTTCTTCTGTAGAATCTAACAAAAAATATAAGATTGAGGATGTAATTGATGTTGGTAGTAAAGTTTTAGTTCAGGTTTTAAAAGAGGAAAGGGGCAATAAGGGTGTTGCTACTACTACTTATATTTCTATTGCTGGAAGATATTGTGTATTAATGACTAATATTTCTGGCAAGGGTGGTATTTCAAAAAAAGTCAATAATATCCGTGATAGAAAGGCTTTGCGTAATATTTTAAATAATTTGAATATTGCTGAAGATAAATCAATTATTATTAGAACTGCCGGTATTGGTAAAACAGCGGAAGAAATTGAAGATGATTATAAATATTTAGAAAAATTATGGGATCATATTACTAAGGAATGTGAGAAAACCAAACATCCTTTATTGATTCATTCTGAGGATGATATTGTCAAAAAAATTGTTTGCAATATTGATCATGAAGATATTAAGGAAATTAATGTTGAAGGTAAGAGAACTTATAATAGCATTGCGAATTTAATTAGCATTGCTGGTGGTGATGATGGAAAGGTAAAATTATATAATGATCGAATTCCAATTTTTAATAAATATAAAATTGAAAAACAAATTGATGAATTATATGAAAGATATGCTCACTTACCTTCTGGCGGATCTATCGTTATTGATCAAACTGAAGCTTTGATTGCCATTGATATTAATTCTGGCAAGGCTACAAAGCATAAGGATGTTGAAGAAACTGCCTATAAAACCAATTTGGAAGCTGTGGATGAAATTGCTCGTCAAGTAAGGTTAAGAGATTTGGCAGGATTGATTGTTATTGATTTTATTGATATGGATAATGCTGATAATCGTCGTTCTATTGAAAGGTCATTAAGAGATGCCATGAAAAATGATCGTGCGCGTGTGCAAATTGGAAAAATTAGTAATTTTGGTTTATTGGAATTATCTCGTCAAAGATCTAGTAATAGCTTTTTTGAAACTATCACCAAAACTTGCCATAAATGTGGCGGTTCTGGCTATATTAAATCTGAAGAAGTTTTGGGTTTGAATATTCTTCGTTCTATCAGATATGCAACTAATGATAAACAAACTGGTGCAATTTATGTTAAAGCACCAAATAATGTCATTACTTATATGATGAATTATAAAAGAAGGGAATTATATAAGGTTGAGAAAAATTATAATATTTATATCATTATGCATAGCGATGATAATATGAATGAAAATTCTTACCAAATTAGGAAGAGGAAAAATTTACTTGATGAGGAGAAGAAATTACTTTTATTAGATTCGGAAAAGATTGGCAAGGTGAATCAGATGGATATTGCTAAGAAATATTATGGTAATAATAAAAATCGTAATAGAAAAAAACCTAATCATAAGAAGAAAGTAGAAAGAAAATCATTATTATCAAAAATATTTGGTAAATAAATGCAATGCATATTTTATCCTTTGATGTAACGAGTAATAATATCTCTATTACCTTATCTAATGGAGATATTATTTTAGGCCAAATTGATCAGGAAAATCATTCTAATCAGTCAGAATTTTTAACAATTTTATTGCAAGATACTCTAAAAAAATCCAATCTTTATTATAAGGATTTGGATTTGGTGGCTTTTACTAATGGTCCAGCATCATTTACTTCTGTTAGAATTGGTTATATTGCTGCTAAAATGATCAATTTATGCTGTAAAATACCGCTTTTTGCTGTTAGTAGTAATTTGGCCATTGCTGCTGATTATTTGGATGTGAAATATTCAAAAATTGTCACTGCTATTGATGCTCGCCTTGGTGATGTTTTTTTTCAGATTTTTGATTTAGAAAATGGTAAATTAACCGAAAATTCTGAAATATTATTAGTTAAAATTTCTGATATTGAGAAATATTTACCACAAGAAAAATTTTTATTGGTTGGTAGTGCTAAAAAATTAATATCAGATTTTTTACTAAAAAGGAAATTGGTTATTTCTGATAAGGATGATGTGATTAAATCTAAAAATATTAGCAAAATTGCTAGGAGAAATTATAACGATATTGGAGATGTTATTGATCAGCCGACTTATATTCGGGAGCCTAGAATTGGGTGATAATATCAATTATCAAAAATTTAAGCAATTTGTTAAAAATGCTAGAAAATAATTTCCTAAATAACATATATGAAATATTTCCCAATAATTTTCCAAACAGGGTCATTATTGCTGTATCTGGAGGTGTTGATTCTATGGCTTTATTATTTTTATCTTTAAAATTTTGTCAGAAAAATAATATTGAGCTAATTGCGGTGACTATTGATCATAAAATGAGGAAAGAATCGGCAAAGGAGGCTAAATTTGTGGCTAAAATTTGTCAGGAAAATCACATAGAACATCATATTTTAAATAATAATCTTTTTATTCCAAAATCAAATATTGAATCTAATCTTCGAGAAATTC